>Ga0256404_1000978_pt1 | contig 72515 bp, 60 predicted proteins | sample RumenRJG_01DNA_FD_185990 | JGI IMG/M metagenome (GOLD analysis project Ga0256404, IMG submission 185990) | Bovine rumen microbial communities from Lethbridge, Alberta, Canada - RJG_01 | ecosystem: Host-associated > Mammals > Digestive system > Stomach > Rumen | place: Canada: Alberta | collected...
CGGATGGTTCAATGAACTGGCTTTTGCTCCCGTGGATCTTAATGAGAACGCAGCCATGGATGAGTGGAGTTTCGATATCGGTGTTGCGTGCAAGTATCTGTCACAGGACGGTGTGATTAAACTTGCTCCAAGAGCCGGATTCGAGTTTGAAGACGGAATGACGCCGGCAGAAAAACTGTCCTTCATGCAGGCTCAAGTCAATGAGGGATCGGAACAAGCTCGGAAGGTGTTCAGATCGATCGGATGTTATCTCGCCCATATCATTCCTCTATATCGCATGTTCTACAATTTTGACAACCTTCTTCTCCTTGGTAGGGTCCTGTCTGGCGAAGGAGGAGAGATCATACTTAAAGAATGCAATAGGGTTTTGGTACAGGAATATCCCACCGTTGCATCCGAAGTTGAAATCATCCTTCCGGACGAAAAGACAAGAAAAGTAGGGCAGGCATTTGCTGCAGCTTCGCTCCCGGAGATTTAAGAACTTAAAAAACAACAAGGCGTTTCCGGTTCACAGCGGAAACGCCTTGCTTTGTAGGTGGAGTTTTAGTTTTATACGGACTTTACGGTTGGATCGCTTCTGATCTTTCTGATGAAGGAATCGGTTGGAACGGAAAAGGGGAGGTGAGCGATGACAACCATCTGCGCATGGTTGGCGCATTCTATTGTGGCACCTTGCTCATCGCAGAGCTGACCGATATTCAGTGTGTATACATGTCCATCCGGAGTAAGGATATTGACTTCGTCGTTTGTATAGAACCGGTTTCTCTGAATGATACGTGTATTTCCATTTGTGTCGCTCTCAGCAACGATTCCAATGACATCACAAGAGGAAATGTAGGATGAGTTTTCAGGATACTGCTGAGCCGGAGAAAGATAGAATCCGGTAGAATAAGGTCTGTGGCTTACCATCTCAACCTCCTGATACCATTCATGGGCAAGAGGCATTCTGCTTTCATATGCATCGATCGCGTGACGGTATGCAGCGGTGGTTGAAGCGACATAGTAGGACGACTTTGTTCTTCCTTCTATCTTTAGGCTGTTTACCCCTGCCTCGATGAGAGAGGGTATAATGTGAATCGTACAGAGATCCTTGGAATTGAGGATGAATGTGCCTCCGTCTTCGGTGATTTCGTAGTACTCACCGGGACGGTTTTCTTCGACTAGATGATATTTCCATCTGCAGGGTTGAGCGCACATTCCCCGGTTGGCATCCCTTCCGGTGAGGTAGGTCGATAAAAGGCACCTTCCTGAAAAGGAAACACACATGGAACCATGGCAAAAAGCTTCAATCTGGAGATCGTCGGGCAATTGCTCCCGCATGGAAGCGATATCTTTCAGACTGGTTTCACGGGCGAGGACGATCCTTTTTGCTCCAAGATCATATAGGGCTTTCGCAGTCTCAGAGTTCATTATGCCGACTTGGGTGCTTGCGTGTATGTCTACAGAAGGGCAGTATTTTTTGCACAGGCTGATCACTCCCAGGTCTGCAACGATAACACCGTCTGCACCTATTTTTTCCAAAAGTTCCAGGAAAGACGGAAGGTTACGAATTTCTTCATTCGATGGTATGGTATTGCAGGTGATGTAAGCCTTGACCCCATGCGAATGGCAATACTTCAACGCCTGCTCTAGTTCCTGATTCGAAAAGTTGGATGTTCCCGCACGCATTCCAAACTGATGCCCTGCCAGATAGACGGCATTGGCTCCGTAGGAAACAGCCATTTTCAACTTTTCCATGTCTCCCGCTGGGGATAACAACTCCGGATGATAACTCATAGTCACCTCTGTGAATGGTTAGTTCTTGTTTGATTATTATAGCAGTTAAGCGGCAAGTCTTGCGGGCAATATGTTATATTTAATTATAGTACTTACAATCCAAGGGAGGAGCAATGGCAGTTTTACCTGAAATTTTGGCACCTGTTGGAGGAATGGAACAGCTCTATGCCGCGGTAAGGTGTGGTGCTGATGCGGTCTATTTGGGGACGAAGCATTTCAACGCGCGGAGAAACGCTGCAAATTTCACAGAGGAAGAGTTTGCTGATGTTGTAAAGTATTGCCATATCAGGGGTGTTGATGTGAATGTCACGATCAACACAATGATTTACGATGATGAAATGAGCCAAATGGAAGAAGCAGCGGAACTGGTCGCATCGGCGGGAGTGGATGGTGTAATCATACAGGATCTGGCAGTACTCGACTTGTTCAGGAGAAAATATCCGCAGATCAAGAGAATCGCATCCACTCAGATGGCGGTTCACAACAGAGATGGTGCAAAGTTTGTGGAAGACCTGGGATTTGATACGCTTGTTCTGGCCAGAGAGCTGTCCAAAGACGAAATCAGGGACATCATCGAGAATACATCTCTTTCGACAGAAGCATTCATTCATGGCGCTCATTGTATGAGCGTTTCCGGAATGTGTTATGTTTCTTCTATGCTTGGTGAGAGAAGTGGGAACAGAGGGCTGTGTGCGCAGCCTTGTAGATTGGATTGGAAATGCGGGGATAGGGATTATGTATTGTCGTTAAAAGATCTGAGTTTGATACACCATGTTCAGGAACTTGCTGAAATTGGGGTGGATTCTTTTAAAATCGAAGGGAGGATGAAACGTCCCGAGTATGTTGCTGCCGCAGTAACTGCATGCAGAAAAGCGTTACATGGAGAGCCATACGATGAAAATGTTTTAAAGGATGTTTTCTCGAGAAGCGGATTCACGGATGGTTACTTCACAGGGAAACGCGACGCCACAATGTTCGGAGTGAGAACGAAGGATGATGTTTTGTCGTCAGGTTCAATTCTTAAAGACTTGAAGAAACTGTATGAGAAAGAACAGCAGGTGATTCCTGTAGATATCGTTTTCCGGATTGAAGGGGAGACACTGTATGTGGAAATGCGTGACGATAGAGGAAATGTCGCAACTACAGAGCTTGTCGGTGTCGAAAAAGCCCAAAAACACAGTACCACTTCGCTTGAAGTGTCCAACAGTCTTTCGAAACTTGGAGGTACCCCGTTTTATGCTCGCCAGACCGAGGTTGTAATCCCCGAGGGTGTTTTCCTCGCTGCCTCGAGTATAAACCAGATGCGTCGCGATGCCGTCGCACAGCTGGAGGAATTGAGGGGAAAGAGAAAAGAGTGTGAAAAAAGAAAAAGGTTTGTTTCTGCGGAAACAGTGACCTACCCCAAAGGGGCTAGGGAAGCATGGGCGCGTTTTTCCAATATTGAACAGCTACAGTTAGGCAGTTCGTTTGATCGTATTATTGTTCCGGAATGGATCATCAATCCCGAAAATATTGACGTAATGGATCCTGCCAAAACGATAATTGAGCTTCCTGCAGTCATTTTCCCTGAAGATTATGCAGGACTCATGGTGCATATGGAAGAACTGGAAAAACGGGGATTTCGTCAACTGTATGTTAACAATCCATATGGAATAGAGATCGCGCGTAGATTCTCAATGGAATTCCATGGTGGTTTTGGAATGAACATTGCTAATGGGATAGCGTTAAACACTATGCTTTCCTGCGGGGCGATGTCGCAAACAGTATCTATGGAACTGAGTAATAAAAGGATAGAAGCGCTGGAGAGGCCTTTGCCTTTATCGATGATTGTTTACGGAAAGCTACCTCTTATGCGTTTCCGCAATTGTCCCGTCCGTGCTTCTATAGGGTGTGGAAAATGTCTTGGAAAAGGACAGTTAAAGGACCGATTTGGAAATACATTCCAGATTGAGTGTTGCGACAAGCGTACGAGTTCGCTCCTAAACAGTGTACCGATCTATATTATGGATAAGCGAGTACCGGATATAGATATTCAGATTTATTGGTTTACTACTGAAACTCCTGCTGAGATAAAGAATGTTATCGACACGTCTGAAAAAGGTTTAATTCCCGATTTCAAGCGAACAAGAGGCTTATACTACAGGGAGGTCATGTGATGAAAATAAAGACGAAAACAGCTACCTATGAAGAAGTGATGTCGCTTCCTCCGTTTCAGCATCAAAAACCGCAAAAACCGGATATATTCTTTCGTACGCTTGTGAGGCTCCTTTCTGAAGGGGACTTAAAAGCCGTGAATTTCAAATATACATCGGATGATATCTCTTCACTGAAGGATCAGCCATGCTTCATTCTGATGAATCACTCGAGTTTCATCGATCTCGAGATAGCCTCTAAGATGCTGTATCCGAGGCCTTATTCGATCATATGTACTTCTGACGGTTTTGTCGGAAAGGATTGGTTGCTGAGAAAGATAGGGTGTATTCCCACAGAAAAGTTTGTCAGCGATGTTATATTGCTCAAAGATATTCTCTATGCCGTGAAGAAACTCAATAACAGTATTCTGATGTATCCTGAAGCAAGCTATTCTTTTGACGGAACTGCAACGGATCTTCCTTCAGGACTGGGTAAATTCATAAAAAAACTCGGTATACCTGTCCTGTTTATCAAGACGGAAGGTGCATTCGCACGGGATCCCCTTTACAATATGCTTCAGAAACGGAAAGTTGATGTATCCGCTCATCTGCACTATCTCCTGTCTCCTGAACAGATTAAAGATAAAACGGGAGAGGAGATCGATGCAGTTCTTAAGGAAGCATTCACATTTGATAATTTTAGGTGGCAAAAAGAGAATCATGTTGTGATCGATGAACCCTTCAGAGCAGATGGCCTTGAGAGAATCTTGTATAAATGCCCTTGTTGCGGAGCAGAAGGTCATACAAAGGGAAAAGGCATCGGACTGGAGTGTTCCAGCTGTGGAGCACAATGGGTGATGAATGAACTGGGTGAAGTGATTAGGCAGAACGGAGAAAACCGATTTACACACATACCGGATTGGTATAGTTGGGAAAGAGAATGTGTTCGTCAGGAGATCCTTGAAGGAACCTATAAGCTGGATGTACCTGTCTCGATCGGGCTTATGGTTAACCATGAAGCAATCTACATGGTAGGGGATGGCAAGCTTATCCATGACAACAATGGATTTCACCTTAGCGCGGATGATGGTTCGTTCAACTATGAGCAGGCACCTCAGGCTTCATACAGCTGTTATTCAGATTATTATTGGTACGAACTTGGAGATATTATTTGTATTGGTGAGAAGAAATGTTTGTACTATTGCTTCCCCAAGGTGGAAGGAGTCGTAGCTAAGACACGACTTGCTACTGAAGAATTGTATAAGCTTGTAAATAAGCGGTAAGGCACATCGCAGAATATGGAAGAACCCATTATCGACATGAGGTCGATAATGGGTTCTGTTTATCTCAAAAGAGTCAGATAGCGTTTTATCAAAATGTGTAATAACCTCTTTCTTTCGCTTCCTGAAGAAAGCGCATTGTACCTGCGTAATCCAGAGGCTCGCGATGGGAGTGAAGGAAACAGTTGAAATTCAGTTTACTTACGGAATCGGTATAGAGAGCCAGGAGATGGGGATCATAGGCGATATTGGGAAGAGAGAAATTGCCTGCAGAAGAATCTCCTGCAAATACCATGCCGTCTTTTGGAATATAGATCAGTGTGCTGTCGTCCGAATGTGGTCCATCTACATGGAAGGCTTCGACGGTTAAGTCATCCAGATTGATCGAGATCTTGTCGGTAAAAACAATATCTGCGGATTTGGGAGAGATCAGATCAGAGGACGGATACTCCGCTCTGGCGAACTCTTCCTTTTCATAGAATGATTCAATCTCTTCGTGCGTCCATTGTTCCATTTTTTTAAGATGGGATTGAGTTTTATCGCTTGCGATAACGGGAGCGGCTACTTCGGGGATCCCTAGAGTATGATCCCAGTGCCAATGCGTAATGAGACAAAAAGAGGGATGAGGCAAATGGTGTTGATCCAATACGGCGAGAAACTCCCTGTAATGCATAGGGCTGTTCCCGGCGTCAACGACAATTGCTTTGCCGCTTTCGCTTAGAATATATCCCAGCGAAGGACGATCGGTATCCGGTTCGGAGTTGGTATACCAGCAATGTTGTGTCAGTTGTCTTATTTCTAGCATTTTTTCCCTCCGTTTTCCGCTATAAGATCCATGAGAGAGGAGAATAACATATCTTCCGTGTTGTAGAACGACACATGGAAATACTGGTCACCAGATATCATCGCGGATAAGCCGGAAGAAATATTATCTTTCTGGCGAGAGAAGACATATGTTGGTTTGTGGAGCTGTTTAGCCATTGCAAGCTCATAGCCAACTCCGAGTGATGGTGTGGTACATTCAGCAATTACCATATCCGCCTCTTCGAGCCACGCCATGTCCTCAGACCATATTTGGTGGTCGCTTTTATCCTTTTCAAGTCCAAAAACTTCAGGCGAAGCAATATGTTCGGTTAAAACAGTATGGCCGGAGTCTTTTAAAAACTGAATGATCTTTTGATAGAGAGCAACGTCGTTTCGTCCTCCACGTATAGATCCACAAAAATAGATTTTCATAGTTAAGCTTCCTTTTTTCAATTATTATACATCTGAAAAGCCATCAAAAAACAGTTGGCAATAGATACGAAAAACGGCGGCCGGATGGCCGCCGTTTAGGATATTGGGATTAGATTAGGCTTTCCAGAGTCCGTGGAGATTGCAGTAGGCATAGCATGCTTCGACAGACTCGTTTTCGAGAAGCAGGAACTCCGCCTTGGGCTCACTGTCAGGGGAAAGAAGTTTTCTCTGATTACCCAAGTTGGTACAGAGCACGACCCAGCCGATATAATGAGCGTCGGTCATAGGATGAGGTGCAGTGCCAACATTCACGGTGACCTTATTACCTTCAACATTCACAACAGGAACATGCTTTTCGTTAGCAGCATCTGTTGTGTTGGGAAGGATTTCTTCCATCTTTTGCCCACAGCAAAATACCGGTACACCTGAATTCTCTACATAAGCGATGATATTCCCGCAATGAGAGCAGCGATAGAATTTCATTGGAATTCTCCTTGTTGTTGATTATTTGACCTGCTCAAAGTAAGACTGCGGATGTGAGCAGACCGGGCAGACCTGAGGTGCAGAAGTGCCAACATGGATGTGACCGCAATTGCGGCATTTCCATACGACGACACCGTCCTTCTCGAATACTTTGCCATTGTTCAGATCATCAAGAAGTCTCAGATAACGCTCTTCATGGTGTTTCTCAATTGCGCCTACGCCTTCAAAACGATAAGCGATCTCAATAAAGCCTTCTTCACGTGCTTCTTTGGCGAAGCGGGCATACATGTCTGTCCACTCCTCGTTCTCACCGGCAGCAGCTGCTTTCAGGTTTTCAGCGGTTGTTCCGATTCCGTCCAAATATTTGAACCAGAGTTTAGCATGTTCTTTCTCGTTTTCTGCTGTTTCAAGGAAAATAGCGGCGATTTCTTCATAACCTTCTTTTTTTGCTTTGGAAGCGAAATAGGTATATTTGTTTCTCGCCTGGCTCTCTCCCGCGAATGCAAACTGAAGATTCTGCTCAGTTTTGGATCCTTTTAATTCCATTGTATCTCTCCTTTGTCATCATAAATTTAAGTTAATCATATCATTTTTATAGTATTATTAAAAGGGAAAAAAAGAATCACTGTTTAGACAAGAAAGTTGGAGACAAAAGTGAAAGAAACAGACTATATAGATCCATCCTGCCCCTTTGATGTTTCAGAGTTTAGAAAAACACCGAGCATACCAGAAAGCGAAGATAGAGTCGATGTGTTGGATACGCTTAAACGAGTGGATAACCTGTATGCCCAGATGCGATATGAAGAGGCGGAAAACCTTTTGGAGGATAAACTGGCGAAAGCAGTCCAATTCGGTGATAAAGCAGGGGAACTAGGATTGTTATCTGAGCTGATTGGCGTCTACAGGAAAAGCCGTGAAAGGGAAAAAGGACTTGATGCCTGCCATAGGGCTTTTGATCTCATTAAAGAGATGGGACTTGAAGGAACGTCAACTGCAGGAACGATCTGGATTAACGGCGCTACTACAATGCGGGCGTTCGGACATTCGGAAGAAGGACTGCCTTATTTCTATATGGCGAGCAGAGCCTACAGCGATACGATAGCGGCTGATGATTATAGATTTGCAGGATTATACAATAACCTCGGTTCTTGTCTGGAAGATCTGAACAGAAATGAAGAGGCTATGAAGTACTATAAGATGGCTCTCAATATTGTAAAGCAAAATCCCTTGTCGGAGCTGGACGCCGCTATAACTTGGCTCAGTATGGCGGAATTGTATGATAAGATGGATCCCAGGCAGGATGATATGGTCGAAAATTGCGTGGATCAATGCATGGATATTTTTAATAAGGAGAGCATCCCTCGGGATGAGTATTATGCATTTCATGCCATGAATTGCTCGAAAGGACTCCGTTCACTGGGCTATTTCAAAGATGCCAAGGTTCTGGAAAGAAGAGCAGAGGAGATTAAGAGTGAAATTTCTTGATGTATCTAAAGCTTATTTTGAACGATTTGGGAGACCGATGATCGAGGAATCGTTTCCTGAATTGATTGGTCATTACGCTGCCGGCATGGTGGGTAGGGGAAGTGAATGCTTCGGATACGATGACCGTGTATCCGTTGATCATGACGTAGAGCCGGGGTTTTGTATCTGGCTGACGGACGATGTTTTTGAGGAATGCGGTGATGTGCTAGAAGAAGCGTACGAGAGGCTTCCATCGGAGTTTATGGGAATCAGGCTATTAGATAAGAGCATGCATACCGATAGGAGAAGGGGAGTGTTTGGTATTTCGTCCTTCTACAGTGAGATCATCGGATACCCTGATGTCCCCAATGATAGTCTAATATGGTCTTCTATCCCGCAATATGCATTGGCAGAGGCTACTAACGGATCTTTGTTTATCGACACAAACGGCGAGTTTACACGTATACGGAATGGACTGCTCAACTATTATCCAAGCGATGTTGTGTATGCGAAACTCAGCAAATGCTTCATCACGATGGCTCAGTCCGGACAATACAATTTTGAACGCTGTATAAAGCATGGAGAGAATGGAGCAGCCGTTCTGGCGCTAGATACTTTTGTCCGTGAGGGTATTCGAGCTGCATTTCTTATGAACAGAAGATATTGCCCGTACTACAAATGGGCAATGCGCGGACTGTCTGAGATTCCTGGAATGAATACCTTATATCAGGCTTTGGATTATCTTTTGACAGGATCTAATGAAGGAAGCGGATTGATCAGAAAAATCAGTGCCATTGAGAAAGTGAGTCAGATGTTTATTTCCTGGAGCCGTGAGAGAGGCTTATCTGAATCGAATTCAGATTATTTGGAACAGCATGCTTATCAGATCAAAGAGAAGATATCCGACAGGAAACTGAAATCTTTGAACATATTTGAGGCATAAATACAATACAATTTATCCCCCTGTTTCCTCGTAGACGGAAAAAGGGGGATTCGCTCTGTAATACTATTGATAAACGCAAATGAGATACCACTGCTCTTGTTGCTGAACCAATTCATAATAATATCGATGTTCAGCATACGGACTGTCTGTTATCTGGAATACAATTCTTACGTCTTCTCCTGAATCCGCATGGATATCATGATCTTCAAGTTCTCCCTGATAGAATTCATTTGTCCACTCGATGGTTTTATCCACTAGAAAGAAGTCATAGGTCTCATAGATACCGTCCCTGTAAGCAGCATCAACGGCCCAAAGAACATCTTCATTATTCCTGTAGGAGCGGGAGTAGTGCTTGATGATTTCAGGGTGATAAAAGGCAAGGATATATCGGGGACTTTTTGTTTTGGCTGTCGTCAGATAATCATGGATCAGTTTTTCCGGATCATCATACTGAATGTGCGCTACGGATAGGGAAGAGTACCCACCGAGACTGAGATGGTGAAGAGCGCTGACGGCCGCGCATAACAGGAGAATAATACAAAAAAGGATCGTTAGGAGCGGGAAAGGATAACGCTTGACTGTCTTTTTCTTCTGCTGCTCATCGCTGGCGAGCGCTTGGCCGCAGTATTCACAATAATCCGTATGAGTAGGGTGGTTCCCACAGTTTGGACATATCATATTAGTAACCCATCAGCCATTTCAAGCCACGTTCAACTTTATCCGGAATGTTTTCAAAATGATCTCCATCAGTGTATTCAAAGAATGCATCATAATCTTGATCACAAAGAAGATCTGTAGCTTTCTTCATCACTTTGCCTGTAATTTTCATTCTTTCATATTCTGTGAACTGCTCCTGTTTTCCGACAGAAAAATAAACGCTTCCGGTCGTCGCCTTGGGTTTTCTCTCAGACATCCAGTTATAAAAGTTGTCATACCACATGCTTCCCGAGAGACAGCCACATAAAACGAAGAGGTCAGTCGTATAAAAAGAGTATACGGAAAAGAGTCCACCCAGGCTGTATCCCATGATTCCGCGGTATTGAGGAACGCCGATCTCTTTTTCAACGAGGGGGATGATCTCGCTACAGATCCTGTGAAGATGAGCATCAGCATGGCCACCGAAATCAGGTCCAGTTTCATATACAGTTTCTGCAGGCCACGGAGTGAGTTCGTCGAACCAATTGATTTCCTGTATCAAAACCATTCCGAAACTGGGCGAGGAAAAACGCTCATAGGCTTCAACATACCTGGAGATATCGTTTTCATTAATATAAAACAAAGTGTCATATGACGACCCTTCAGGCAATAAGATCGTGACGGGATGCCCACCGAAATGACGTTGCAGTATCATTGAAATCTAGCTCCTTTTCTTTCTTTTCCACATTATACCATGATATCAACGAAGCAAATATTTCTTGCATAAATGGATGAAATCTAGTAATATATTTCACGCGAGCCGGTGTGATGGAATTGGCAGACGTGCAGGACTCAAAATCCTGTGGTAGCGATACCGTGTGGGTTCGACCCCCACCACCGGCACCATAATGCCCCGAGTGATCGGGGATTTTTTATTTTCAACAGAGAGGTGTGAGGCGATGTTATGCGATCTTTGCCCGCGTGGCTGTAAAGTGGATCGAGAAATAGTCTCAGGGTTTTGTAATTCGCCTGAACATGTTCGCGTCGCAAGGGCGGCACTTCATTTTTGGGAAGAGCCTTGCATTTCCGGAGAAAGCGGGTCTGGAACTATTTTTTTCTCCGGGTGCACGATGCGCTGTGTGTTCTGCCAGAATAAGGAGATATCCACTGGGGAGGCAGGATTAGTTGTATCTGACGAGCGCTTAGTGGAAATCATGTTTGAATTGGCGGAAAGTGGCGCTAACAATATTAATATGGTGACCCCGGATCATTATGCATATAAGATCAACCGCGCGGTAAAAAAAGCGAAGGAAAAAGGATTGGCGATTCCAATCGTTATGAATACGGGTGGATATCTTGGGGAGAAGAGCTATGCTTTATTGAGTGAGGTGGCTGATATATGGCTGACAGATTATAAGTATTTTTCGCCCTTACTGGCTCTTTCTTATTCTTCAGCTCCTGAATACCCTGACATAGTTGCAAAGATGCTTCATAAGATGGTTGAGGATACAGGAGAGCCGAAATATGACGGTGATCTTTTAAAAAAGGGAGTGATCGTCAGGATTCTTCTCTTACCTGGTTGTGTTAGTGACGCTCAAAAGATCGTTGATTATGTTTACAAAACATATGGGGAAAAGGTGATATTGTCTCTTATGAATCAATATACTCCACCGAGTGAACCAATCGAACGATTCCCCGAGTTGAACAGGAAAGTTACGAAAGAAGAGTATGATAAACTGGTTGATTATGCAATCTCATTAGGGGTCGAGGAGGCATATATCCAGGAAGATGGGACAGCTGAAGAGAGTTTTATACCAGCTTTTGATTACACTGGTGTGTTACCGAAAAGGGAGAGATAGTGCACAGCACTTTCTCCCCCTTTGTTTTTATTGCGAACAAATATACATTTAATTGGATAAAGGTTCTTGAGCCAAAGTGTACTGACTTTGGTAAAGGTCGTAGTAAAAACCCTTTTTTTCGATTAACGATTTGTGATTGCCTTTCTCGATGATTCTCCCCGCCTTCATTACCAAGATAACGTCGGCAGATTCAATCGTAGAAAGACGATGAGCAACAATGAAACTAGTCCTTCCTTTCAACAGACGTTCCAGCGAATCAAAGATGTCGCGTTCTGTTTTCGTATCGACAGATGAAGTAGCTTCATCGAGAATAATAATAGGCGGCATTGTCAGGAAGAGACGTGTAATACATAGAAGCTGCCTTTGACCGTCAGAAAGTGCGGTGCCTTCTTCTCCGATCACTGTTCCATAGCCCTGGGGAAGACGTCGAATGAACTCGTCTGCTTTGGTGATTTTGGAGATGGCTATAATGTCTTCCAGGGAAGCATCAGGATTCGCAAAAGAGAGGTTTTCTTTTACGGTAGCAGTTTTTATCCAGGTATCCTGGAGAACCATTCCGAAATTGCTCCGTAGATCACCTCTACGTAAAGATTTAGAGTTGACACCATCTATCTTGATTGTTCCTTTATAAGAGTCGTAAAAACGCATTAGCAAGTTGATTAGTGTCGTTTTGCCACAACCTGTTGGACCTACAATCGCAACGTGCTGTCCTTTTTGTACTTCCAAATTGAAATCCTGTATCAGTTTAGTATCTGGAGAATAAGAAAAGTACAGATCGGATATTTCAACTTTCCCCTCAGCATTCAAAGGGGGCTGTATTGAATCTGCAGTTTCTGCTTCTTCCTCCTCATCAAGGAAAGTGTAAATGTTGTTAAGGCTGCTGAAAGTGTTTTGAAGTTCTGTTATTACGCTGCTGACATCATTGAATGGTTTACCGAACTGGTTTGCAAATGTCAAAAGAGCAGAAAACTGACCAATTGTGAATACTTCACCGCTCTTCATACAGATCAATGCACCCAAAAACGCGATCAGTGAATAGATGACATTATTTAACAATCTTGTTGAAGGATTGGTAAGCGAAGAGAAAAATGTGGCATTTTCGCTGGAAGCCCTATAGGTGTCATCCAGTTCGTTGAAACGGGTGATTGAATTCTTTTCTTGCTGAAAACCCTTTACGATTTTCTCTATAGAAAGGATTTCTTCCACATAAGAGGATTCTGCTCTTCTTGCTTCTGATTGTTTCACGAAAAATTTGTGAGTGCTTTTCGAAAGGAAACGGGTGAGAAGCAGGGAGAACGGGGTTAACAGGAGAATGACGATCGTTGCAGTTGGATTCAGCATAAGAATGCTGATTGAGGATCCAATTATAGTTGCAATACCGATGACCAACTGTGATACTGTCATTTGCATGCCTGTCGAAACGATTTCAATATCTGCAGTTATCGTATCCAATGTCTTTCCAACAGGGTGAACGTCCAGATAGGACAGAGGCAAATGCTGTAAATGCCGAAAAGACATTTGACGTAGGTCTTTCGAAATACCAATAGAGAATCTCCCTGATAATACGGAAGATAAATAATGAAAAATACCTGAGAGTACAGAGAGAAGTCCCGCTTTTATCAAGATACCGCTGAAACGGTCATAATCCTCGGAAACCAGAAGGTCAATGGCATTTCCGAAAAGAACCGGGATGCGAAGCAGAGTATAAACATAAAAGAAAGAAACAACAGCAGCCCAAAGGAAAATACGGATCAAGGAACGGTGATCACGTATCAATCTTTTTATCAATGCACTGACGTTCATTGCTTTGTCACCTCGATTCCCTGCGATAGCGCGATTTCTCGATATTCATCGCAGTTGCTCAATAGTTCTTGATGAGAGCCATAACCAACCTGGACACCGTTTTTTAAGACGAGAATATAATCAGCATGTTGAATTGAACTGATTCTTTGAGATATGGTAATGGTCGTAGGATGCCATTCAAGATGTGCGATAGCGTTCCTCATTTTTGACTCGGTAATATAGTCAAGTGCGGAATAACTGTCATCCAATATCAGAACCGGAGACTGTTTTACTAGCGCTCGAGCAATACACAAGCGTTGGCGCTGTCCTCCTGAAAAGTTTTTACCTCCGCGTTCTACCACTGTATCAAGACCGTTTTTCTCGGAAAGAAAATCCCAGGCCTGTGCGGCTTCCAAAGCGTGGATCATATCGGAATCTGTAGCTTGAGACGATCCCCAAGAAAGGTTGCTCCGGATGGTTCCGCTAAAAAGTGAGGCTTTCTGAAAAACAAATCCGATTTTGTCTCGGATAGTTTGCGATGAGACTTTACTGGTTTCTAAGCCTTCTATCCAAACATGACCGCGGGTGGGGCGATAATAGCCTGCTATGATATTGGCCAGAGTCGATTTTCCGGATCCGATTCCGCCAATAATTCCCAGAGTTTCACCTTTATCCAAGGCAAGAGAAATGTCTGAGATCGCCTCTGCCGGAGAATCAGGATAGCAATAACTGACATCCCGAAGCAGTACCTCATTCGACGGGAGAGCATCTGATGCTGGTTTCTCATTAATGGAGAAATCTTTTGAAGGCAGGTTGATAATCTCTTCAACGCGGTTAGAGGAGGTGATCGCTCTTGATATAGTGATTACCAAGTTAGAAAGCTTTATTAATTCTACAAGGATCATCGACATGTAATTATATAATGCAAGGACTTCTCCTTGAGATATGGCTCCGTTATAAAACTGCACCCGTCCGTCCTTGATCAAGAGCAGTATAAATAAGTTTACTACGACGGTAGTTACTGGATTAAGGAAAGAGGTGGCCTTGGAGAGAACATTTTGTATTTGGGTTAATTGTTCTGTCAATGCTGTGAATTCTATGATTTCTGTTTCCTCGTGTCTAAAGGCTCGGATCACTCTTGTGCCAGTGAGATTTTCGCGCGTTGAATTCACAACACGATCGATTGTTTTTTGTTCTTTTTTTAAGAGGGGAATCGTATAAATAAGAATCGCGAAGGTGAGAAGAAATAATAGCGGGATAACGACGACGAAATATAAGGCACTTTTTGTGTTTACCCGAAATGCCATTACCATAGCACCAAATACAACAAATGGAGAGCGAAGCAGTAGCCGGAGCGCCAGGTTTACACCGGACTGGATCTGATTCATGTCATTGGTCATACGACTGTATAAAGTGCTAGCCCCTAACGATTCCAATTGAGAAAAAGATAATGATTGAATATGCTCAAACAGTTCTTTCTTCATATCGCTTGATGCTCTTGCAGAGGCCTTGGCGGCAAAAAGCTGAGCAGAAAGGGCAGACAGAAAACCAAAGATTCCCAACAAAAGGATCTTCAAAAAACTGATGAGGACATATTTGTCGTCACCCATTTTGATCCCTATTTCAATCAAATCTTTCAAAACAAGGGGAACATATAATTCAAAAACCACTTCCAATAATTTGAAGAGTGGCCCTAAGACACAGTATAATGAGTAAGACTTAAGATGCTTCAATAGCGTTTTCATATTAATTTATCATCCTGGTATTGTATTATGATGACTATCTACAGTTGGCTTTCAGTCGTTGTTTATTTTATCATCTTTTTCGCCGTAATCATATTGAGTGTAAAGGTAATCAGGTATTACAGGAATAATCCGTTGTCAACTGATATTCCTCAGGTTCCCAAACGGTCAGGCGTCAAAAGAAGAAGAAAAAGATAAGAGGCTTAAACGTAAGCTACGTTTAAGCCTCTCTGGTGGAGATGATGGGGATCGAACCCACTACCTCTTGAATGCCATTCAAGCGCTCTCCCAAGTGAGCTACACCCCCACAGCGAAGTCTATTATAATTACAAATAACTATGTTGTCAAGTTAGAGCGATTTGCGATCTCTCATAATCCTATCTGGCTGTTTTTCCCTTGTGAGGTATACCATTGTTCTAAACTTAATATAAGGAGTCGTTTTATGTTGAAGAAAAAGCTCTTATTTGATGACGCGAAAGAACTGATTATGCTGCTAGCCGGATCATTGGCTTATGCAGTAGGGGTCAGTATGTTCTTGGATCCTAACAGGATCTCTCCTGGTGGAGTGACAGGTATAGCTTTTGTGTTATCTCATTTTCTTCCATTTGAAACAGGAATGATCAATTTTGTTATCAACCTTCCGCTTTTTATCGCAGGGTGGATCCGATTTCATGATAAGTTTATCGCCCGCACGGTGCTTTCACTGGTTGTAACTTCTTTGGCCATGGACACGCTTCCCAATCTTCTTCCTGATTACATCCCTGTAACAAATGACCTTGTAATAGCTGCTTTGTCAGGCGGTGCTCTCATGTCGGTCGGTTTGGCACTGGTATACCTCGGAGGAGGCAGCACCGGCGGAACAGATATTATCATCAAATTTATAAGACAGAAATATATTCATTTGAAAACAGGTCTTTTGTCATTTTTGCTGGACTGTTTTATCGGAAGCGTTTCGGTACTCGTGTTTAGGGAAATAGATCTCGGTTTGTATGCTGTTTTGACACTAGTAGTACAAGGGTATGTTCTGGATCGTATTCTTTATGGAGGAGATGAAGCAAAATTAGTCTATATAATCAGTAAAAAGCATTCTGAGATCAGCGCGAGACTGATGCATGAGCTTGAGGTTGGTGTAACTTTTCTTAATGGTTCCGGGGCGTATACAGGTGAAGAAAAGAATCTTGTAATGTGCGTCTTTCGTAAGCCTTTGTATCAGAAGGTGAGGCATATAGTTAAAGAAGTGGATCCTGCTGCCTTTATGATTGTTTCAAACGCCACCGAAATATTTGGTGAAGGGTTTAAAGACCATTTTGCGGATGAAATATAAATCATCTTAAGGAATAAATAAGAACTCACAATCTTGCTTAAAAGACTGTGAGTTCTTTTTTCACATAAAATAATACTATATGTAACGGCTTCAAAAGGACTTATATTACAAGTGTTTTTTGATGCGATTAGGTGTGCGAACAGGTGTGTGAAAGTGTGCGAAAAGTGTGCCTAAAAAGGTAGTTATTACCTGAATTTTATTCTGAATAAACTGAACTTAAAAGTGCCACAAACACCTATAAAATAGGGAAAAGTGCATATTTAAAGCACTTTTCCCTCTGGTCGGAGTGGCGAGGTTCGAACTCGCGGCCTCTTGAACCCCATTCAAGCACGCTACCAAGCTGCGCCACACCCCGACAACATTGTGTATTCTAACACAAGGAAAAATGAAAATCAACTGGAACCCATAAAATAGTTAAAATAATCGAGATGCTTGGCATTATGCCAAGCATCTCGTAATATAAACTTTTTACGGATGAATCTTTTTCAGATGAGCAAAGCGCGGAAGACCATTCTCAGTTTTCTGAGGTGTGGGTCCCTGAATCAAAGGAAGAGCGTACTTTACGAAGTTGTCATTAAGGCCGTTCTTCTCCTCATTCATCCATTCAAGCGGTACCTTTCTCTCTGCGTTTGCAGCCTCGGAAAGGGGAACTGCGACACAGTCACATTTATAGGTTTCGCCGTCTGCTCTCTTGAGTGCGATCATCTTGTCTGTCTCACCACGAACAGCTGCAAGAACTGCTTCCTGGCCAACACGGTATGCCTCATCCATGTCTACTCCGGATGCGCAATGAGCTGCTGAACGCTGAAGAAGTGAAAATTCAATACCACGAACCTTGGCGCCGGTGTGTTCCTTTATTCTGTTTGCAAGTGTTGAAGCAAGGCCACCCATCTGGCTGTGACCAAAAGCGTCAACAGTTTTTGCCAGGTCACTGCCGTATTCGCTGATGAACACACCATCTTTATCCTGGATACCTTCCGAAACTGCGACTATGCAGCCACCTTTTTCGGCACGAACTCTGTCGACATCGGCGAGGAACTTATCCATATCAAACGGTACCTCGGGAAGGTAAATGAGGTCAGGGCCTTCTCCGATGCAATTGGCAAGGGTAGAAGAGGCTGCGAGCCATCCGGCATTTCTTCCCATGATTTCGAAAACGACGATCGGGCCGCCGCTTCCGTATACCTTAGCGTCAAGACTTGCCTCGGCGACTGCTGTAGCGATATATTTAGCAGCGCTTCCGAAACCAGGGCAATGGTCGGTACCTGCAAGGTCGTTATCGATCGTCTTAGGAACGCCGATGACATTGCACTCATAACCGACTTTCTGCATATATTTGGAAACCTTGTTGCAGGTGTCCATAGAGTCATTTCCGCCATTGTAGAAGAAATAACGGACGTTGTATTTTTTGAAGATTTCAAGGATCCTCTTATAATCCGTATCGTCTACGTCAGAGTCTTTGAGTTTATAGCGGCAGGATCCTAGAGTGGAAGAAGGAGTACCCGAAAGGAGTTCGAGTTCCTTCGGATCTTCCAATCCGCAATCGAACAGACGATCCTCAAGGATGCCTTTGATTCCATTTTCTGCTGCCAGAACCTGTGTAATGTTTTCGTTTTTCAGCGCAGTTTCAATAACACCGCGCGCGCTTGCGTTGATAACAGAAGTAGGTCCACCGGATTGTCCGATGATACATGCGCCTTTTAATGTTGCCATAATAATCTCCCGTCCATAATAGTTTGAGATGAATATTTTTAAATCTCATACCATTAGAGTTTATCAAATAACCGTTATCCTTTCAAGGCGTTGCCGATATTGATTTTATAAGGCTCAGAGAGTAGAATGGATACGAAATCAATCGAAGAGAGGTAGATAAAATATGCCATTAGTGACAACCAAAGAAATGTTCGAAAAAGCATATAACGGTGGATATGCCATTGGTGCTTTCAACGTCAATAACATGGAGATCGTACAGGGCATTACAGAAGCTGCTAAAGATCTGAATGCTCCGCTTATTCTTCAGGTTTCCAAAGGCGCAAGAGCATATGCTAACCACACATATCTGATCAAACTTGTTGAAGCTGCTGTCGAGGAGACAGGCCTTCCGATTTGTTTGCATCTTGACCACGGTGATACGTTTGAGCTTTGCAAGAGCTGCATTGACGGTGGATTTACTTCCGTTATGATCGATGCTTCCTCCAAACCTTTTGAAGAGAATATCGCTCTTACCAGAAAAGTCGTTGATTATGCTCATGAGCACGGTGTTGTGGTTGAAGCCGAGCTTGGTACACTTGCCGGTGTTGAAGATGAAGTCAACGTAAGTGCAGAAGATAGTTCTTACACACATCCGGACGACGTTCAGGAATTCGTCAGCCGCACAGGCTGCGACAGCCTTGCAATCGCTATCGGAACCAGCCATGGTGCATATAAGTTCAAACCCGGTACGAAGCCGCAGTTGAGGTTCGATATTCTTGAAGAAGTTGCTCGCAGACTTCCTGGATTCCCCATTGTTCTTCACGGTTCTTCCAGTGTCCCGCAGGACCTCGTAGCGAAGGTGAACAAGTACGGCGGCTCCATGCCGGATGCTATTGGTGTTCCGGAAGATCAGCTTCGTCAGGCTGCAAGACTTGCTGTTTGCAAGATCAACATCGATTCTGACCTGAGACTTGCTATGACTGCTACAATTCGTCAGTACTTTGCTGAGCATCCTAGTGATTTCGATCCTCGCCAGTACCTCAAACCCGCTCGTGCTGCGATCAAGGAGCTCGTTGCTCATAAGATCGTTGACGTTCTCGGATGCGACAACAAGGCATAATCGTAACCTTCATTCTGACAATACAAGAAACAGGCAGCTGTGCGTAAGTGCAGCTGCCTGTTTTTGTGTGTTCAGAAAACAAATGTCATATTTTAGAGCTAATCCACCCGAAGATCATATCAAACAGAGACTCAACATCCAGGATTTTGATTCCTGCAATAGTCTGAAGCAGATAAAGCACGGCAAGAATCGTCAGCAAGACAAGAATAATGAAGAGGATAACATAAAAGATTTCTCCGATTATGCCACGGCTGTTTCCGTTTTCCTTGTCAACCAGAGCCTTGCGGTATTCTTTTGCCTTCTTCTTCTGCTCACGCTCAGACAGTTTGAACTCTTTTTTAGAAACTGTCTTTTCTTCTTTTTCAGGGTAGATTGGCTTCGATTCTTCTACGGGAGCTTTATGTATGTTTTGGGCAGGTACTTCTTCCTCTAGTGTATCAGGTTCTACGGAATCTTGAGACGCAGTATTCTCGCTTTCTTCAGATACTGAATCAAAGGGGAGGGTCGCGTCACGATCTGCCCATTCCATCAAATCGCCCATCATCTTTTCGGATTCCTTGTTGTAGGAAACAGAAGGAATGTCATAGGTAAGCGTATCAATGGTTTTGGTGTCTTCTTTTTGAGTCTTTGTTATAGAGGACAGAAGATCATCAACATCAACATCCGAGTGCTTGGCCGCGGAAACGGTTTCGGTAGCCGTGCTTGTGGGAGGAGTTGGCTGTCCCTGTTCATCCTGCAGCCTTTTCTCAGCGCGAGCGCGCAATTGCTCCAGGTAAGAATTCATATCTTGTTCCATTCGGGTTCTCCTTTATTTCATTGATTGACCGGTCAGTGTTTCCGCAGTGACACGATACAACTGTTCGGAATTGTTGATGAAATTTCTTCGCACAGTGTTAGCAGTTTTCCTGTCCGGAACAGTCAGTGTCGTTGAGTAAATCTCACCGGAATAGTCATCGTTTAAAGAACAATGCACTCTGTAAAAAGAATCTACTTCTTCAATGTCTACGTTAATCTGTTTGGATTTGGCTTCATACTCAAGAAGATCGTTCAGTTCATCAAAGGCCTTTTCGCGTACAGAGCGGGGAAGATCATTACCAAGAGTTTGTGCAATCTGCTTTCCAGAGGGGGAAAGGGTATACCCGTCTTCATCCTGAATGATGTTACCCAAAAGAAGAAGTTCTGAGATAGCACTTGCAACCTCAAAATAGTTTACCAGTCCGGAAACAGTGAGAGCCTCAACAAGTTGTTCGTGTGAGACTGGTTTGCTGATGAGACTGAGTAAATAACAACAGAGGATTTTTATGTCTTTGGTAGAACTGAGCCCACCAGGCTCGACCCCAGCGGTAAATGCATCGATTTCCATTGTATTAAACCCCTTTTCTGTGAAATTATATCATAAATCATAGTGGTTGAAAACGAGTCTTTCTTGAGAAGAGGAAAAGCATTATAATGAACAAACAGGTGGTAAAAGCAAAATGGATATAAGTGTTAATGACATTATCGAAGTGAAGAAGCCTCATCCTTGCGGATCTAAGGAGTTTCAGGTTTTGCGTATAGGGATGGATTTCAAGATCAAATGTGTGAACTGCGGCAGAGAAATTATGCTTCCCAGGTATAAGGTGGAGAAAAGCATTAGGAAAATAAACGGGGAAAAGGTAAGAGTTTAATGTTTGAGAAATTGCAAAACATCAAGGAAAAATATGATTCGATTTCTGAGCGACTTCAGTCGCCGGAAGTTGTCATGAATCAGAATCTTTTCAGAGATCTGAGCAAGGAATACAAGACACTGACTCCTATCGTAGAAGCGTATAACAGGTATCTTGAAACGGTTGAGTCTATGAGGGAGGCCAGTGATATTCTTGATGACCCTGATAGCGATCACGATTTCAGAGAGCTCGCTCAGGCAGAATATGATACGGCACTGGAACAAAAGGGTAAGCTGGAAGACGAGTTAAAAATTCTGCTTCTTCCCAAGGATGAGAATGATGACCGAAACGTGATCATGGAGATTCGAGCTGGAGCCGGTGGCGAGGAAGCAGCACTGTTTGCGGCAGATTTATATCGAATGTACAGCATGTATGCGGCCTCCATGAACTGGAAGGTCGAGGTCATGAATGAGAACGAAACGGAACTGGGTGGATTTAAAGAAATCAGTTTTCTGATCAGCGGAAACGGTGCATATAGCAAGCTCAAATATGAAAGCGGCGTTCATCGGGTGCAGCGTGTTCCGGAAACAGAAGCCCAAGGACGCATTCAGACTTCTACGGTTACGGTAGCTACTCTTCCGGAGGCGGATGAGGTGGAACTGGAAATCAATCCAAAAGATCTTCAGATCGATACTTATAGATCTAGCGGAGCAGGCGGACAGCATGTTAACAAGACGGAATCAGCCATAAGGATCACACATATTCCGACCGGATTGGTCGTGGAATGTCAGGATGAACGGAGTCAATATAAGAACAAGGATCGTGCAATGAAGATCCTGCGTTCCAGGCTACTTGATCAGAAAAGACAGGAACAGGAAAGCAAGATTGCCTCCGAGAGAAAAAGCCAGGTGGGGACCGGAGATAGAAGTGAAAGAATTCGGACGTACAATTTCCCCCAAGGGAGAGTCACGGATCATAGGGTGAATCTTACTTCCTATCGGATTGAAAACGTCATGAACGGCGATCTGAATGAGTTTATCGATGCACTGGCAGCGATGGATCAGGCGGAGAAACTACAGAGTTCTGTGGACTAAGAGGTGCGTCATTGAATACAAAAGTGCTAGTTGCCAAATCGACAAATCTGTCTTCGATTGCTGCTGATGCTGCCCATTTATTGAAAAAGGGCGAAGTTGTTGTTGTACCGACAGAAACGGTATATGGTCTTGCGGCTCAAATATATGATGAGGATGCAGTCAAAAGGATATTCGAGGTTAAAGGAAGACCTCAGGATAATCCTCTGATTGTTCATATCGCATCGTTGGATATGTTGCCGGAACTTGTCGTGGAGATTCCGGAATCAGCAAAAGAACTTATCCGTCGGTTTTGGCCAGGACCCCTTACGATTATTTTCAAGAAGAAGTCCAACGTCAGCGATACTATTACGTGCGGAATGGACACAGTTGCAATCAGGTTTCCTGTTCATCCTGTTGCTATGGAGATTATCAGGCAGACCGGAATTCCGCTGGCAGCTCCTTCTGCTAATCTATCAGGAAAACCATCACCTACAACTGCTGAACACTGTGTTAATGATCTCGATGGGAAAGTACCTCTGATAGTAGATGGGGGGCCATGTGAAGTCGGAGTTGAGAGCACAGTAATAAGTGTAGCAGGAGCTAAGCCGACGATTTTGAGACCTGGCATAATTTCTTTGGAAGAAATAAGGAGTGTTGTTCCTGAAGCTGAGATTTCAGAATCGGTATTCCGGAAAGTGGGGGAGAACGAGCCTGTAGCATCGCCGGGACTTAAATATAAGCATTACGCTCCAAACTGTGATGTTGTATTGGTTGATTCTGATTCAGCACGCTATGTTGAATATGTGAACCATTTTGGCAACGAAAAAGAATACGCGATGTGTTTCAGCGAAGAGGCACATGATATCAGAATTCCAGTTGCTGTTTATGGTAGTGCAAGCGATCCTGAAGAACAGGCACGCAATATATTTGATCTCCTAAGATCAATCGATAAGACTGGAGCGCAGAGAATTTATGTCCATGCCCCAGGTGAGAGCGGGAAGTCGTTGGCAGTCTCAAACAGACTGATGCGCGCTGCAGGTTTTCAAGTGGTAAAACTGAGATGATACGTATCGCATTAACAGGACCAAGTGGTTCGGGAAAAAGCACATTGCTTTCTTTATTGGAAGAAAAAGGGTGTGGAATCATTGATTGTGATGTCTTGGTACATGAATTGCAAATACCGGGCGAGAGATGTTATGAGGAGCTGGTAGAGGCGTTTGGAACGGGTATCCTGAGATCAGATTCCGGAATTGACAGAAGAGAGCTTGCGAAAATAGCTTTTTCCTCTCGCGAAATGACTGTAAAGTTAAATAGCATTACACATAAACATGTCGTGCGCCGAGTAGATGAGATTGCGAATAATTACGAGAATAATGGCTGTTCGGCAGTTTTTATCGAGGCGGGGGCACTGTTTGAAAGCGGTCTTGACAAGACATGTGATAAGGTGATCCTTCTTACTGCAAATAGAGATACTCTCATTAAACGCATATTGGAGAGAGATCATATCGATGTTGAAAGTGCTAATCAAAGACTGAATATTCAAAAAGATATCCAGTTTTTGAAGAGTAACTCTGATATGGTGCTGTTTAATGAGGGAGAACAGTATGATTTACAGTTGTTTTGTGATTTAATTATTAAAAAAATCAATTATTGGAATTGGAGTAAAGAGCATGAAAAAGAATGAAGTGAAAGAGTTGCAGGAGCAGTTGCTTTCGAAGATGGGTAAACCAAATAAGAAAGTCAAATCTATGGATGACAGCGCAATGAGTTCCTTTTGTGGAGACTACCTCTCGTTTCTTGACAGATCCAAGACAGAAAGAGAAGCGGTTGTTTCTGCCGTAGAACTATTGAAGAATTATGGTTTTGAGCCCTTTGATCCGGAAAAAAAGTATGCACCTGGAGAAAAGGCATTCTGGATTAACCGAAATAAAAGCCTGATTGCATTCATCATGGGGAATGAGCCTTTGGATAAAGGAACGCTTATCACTGCTGCTCATATTGATAGTCCCCGTCTGGATTTAAAGCCGAGACCGTTGTATGAAGAGTCTTCTCTTGCTTATTTCAGAACGCATTACTATGGCGGAATCAAGAAGTATCAGTGGACCGCAATTCCTCTTTCCATGCACGGTGTTGTAGTTCTTTCCAACGGAGAGGAGATTACTTTACGTATAGGCGAAAACGAAGAAGATCCTGTTTTCTATATCAGCGATCTGCTTCCGCATTTGTCTAGAAAGTCACAGGCAGGGAAAACGATGGGAGACATTATTGTCGGTGAACAGATGAATGTTCTTCTCGGCAGTAAGCCCATTGATGCAGAAAAGGAGATCAGCGATCCTGTAAAACTTAATGTATTAAAGATTCTGAATGAACGTTACGGTATTATAGAGGACGATCTGATTTCTGCTGAAATCGAGATTGTCCCGGCAATGAAAGCAAGATATATCGGATTTGATAAGAGCATGATTGGTGCTTATGGTCAGGACGATCGCGTATGTGCATACGCTGGCCTGCGTGCACTCACCGAGCTGGATCAGCCTGATAAAACGTGTATTCTGGTATTAGCTGATAAAGAGGAAATCGGATCCGTTGGAAACACAGGGCTGAATTCCGATATTCTCAGACACTTCATTTCGTTCTTGTCCTATACTTCCTGCGTTAAGCCGGAGACCGTCCTGTTGGCCTCCAAGTGTCTTTCTGCAGATGTTAATGCAGCCTACGATCCTAATTTTGCTGAGGTATACGAGCGCCAGAATACTGCCTATCTGAACTGCGGACCGACACTTTCAAAATACACCGGTAGTGGCGGAAAGGGAGGAAGCAACGACGCTTCTGCTGAGTTCCTTGGCCAGGTGAGAAATGCTTTTGATAAGGAAGAAATCCCGTGGCAGATCGGCGAACTTGGAAAAGTTGACGAAGGTGGCGGCGGAACGGTAGCCCAGTTTGTAAGCAAGTTGGGCATCGATACCATAGATATTGGTGTAGGACTGTTGTCCATGCACTCACCCTATGAATTGTCTTCCTGCTATGATGTTTATTCACTGAAACAGTCCTTAAACTGCTTTTACAGGAATCTCTAATAAGTGGTTTGAAACAGAAAAAGGTGTTGAATTCCCGCGAGAGGAGTCAACACCTTTTGTTTATATGTTTGGAACTGAAATAACGTTCAGAAATAATATAAAACGGAGGAAAGGTTTGCGAGAACGCAAACAAGCACGGCAAGACTGAGGTTTTTCTGAGGGGCGGCAGGATGCTTGAACATCCTTTTTATCAAGAATACTGCAGGAAGAAGAAGTGGGAGAAACTCAGGACCTTGCAGATAATCAATAATACCGGTTGAAAAACTGGAGTTGAATAAATAGCCTTTGGTTGCAACAACAAGAGCGAATAGTCCTGTTGAGAGAAGGGTACAACGAATAACGAAAAAGCGTTTCGGAGATAGGCCGGAATCAAAATACAAGGTGTAGACATAGGTAACAATTACCGAGAATACAAAAGGCCACGGAACAGCACCGATTCCGCCTTTGACCGAGATAAAACTTAAAAGGTATTCTCCGCCTTTTTCAAAGAAAGTCTTGAAAAGAGTTACAAAGAAAGAGAAAGGAGCAGATATTACTTGATTCAGAAACACATCTTTTTTCGAAAAGACAGATGAATTGTAATTGCTGGTAGTGTAGAAACGATATAAGAGAATGACAATTACAAAAAGAACAATAATAGCTATGAAGCGATAACGGTTTTTCTTATCACCAAAACACCTGGAGGGAATCATAAACAAGAGGCTCAGGAAAGCAAGACAAGCTAGGTCAGAAAGAACCATGATTCCAGTAGAGAAAAGAAGAGCGAATTCATATCGGCGTGTCATAACGTAATATGATTTCGTATATGAGACCCGAATGGTGAGAGAGATAAACAAAAATGATAAGAAAAGAGAAGTTGCGACAGAAGAGCCTGTTACCATCTGATAGACGGAATTAGGAAGAAGCGCTGTTAAAGCAAGAATAGTTTCACCATAGGGGATAGTCTGGATCGAAAAACCTAAGATCAAAGCACAGAGTAATGTAGTAACTATTCTGGAACAGTAAGTTGCTGCAATTGTGGGAAGAAACGTACGGAAAATGAAATAAAACGGTAGATACAGTGCTCGTGAGAACAGTTGGCCATCAGACAGGGCGACGATGAGACTGCTTTCAACTTCTTCTGATGCAGCAATCCCGATTGAATACAATAAGCCGACGCAGGCAAAGAGCGGTACAACAAGTTTCTCAACAGTGAGCTGCAGCTTGTAGGAAGTGGCGCACCAGATGATTGAGCCGATGGAGGCAGCTACATAAAGCACGATTTCAACGACGCTTACCTGTTTTATGTTAAGCGTGAATAACATGGTAATTAGGCAAACAAGGAAAAACAGAGATCCGTCTTTCCTTAAGCCCCCATCATACAGTTCTGAATCTTTGAATATCATAAATAGTCCTCTGAACAAGGTGTGTACTTAGAGCTTTGTGTGTAGAGTGTAAAAATGAGCATTTGTACTATATGAATAATAAACAAATGCTCATTTGGAGCTGGTAGGCGGACTCGAACCGCCGACCTGCTGATTACGAATCAGCTGCTCTACCGACTGAGCCATACCAGCATGTTATTTAATTTGCTTTGTAATTATAGCGAAAGGGAAAATGAGTGTCAATTGATAAAAGTTAATGGTCTCTTCCTATTTTAAATAAGGAAGGACTTCGAAAAGGGTCTATCTTGTGATATAATTAATCGGATTTAGTGAAAATAAGAAAGGCAATCTATGGAAGATAATATCGTCAGAAAAGAAAAAACAGGAGAAGCTATACTGCATATGGCGTGGCTTCTGCTTTTGGCGATTGTTTTCATGATCGCATCCATTGTTATATCTTCCAGAGCATCTAAGTATCATCTTTCCAGGTCAACCTTGCACGACTATGACAAAAATGCTGATCTAGGCTTGGTCACCATCTCTTCAACACGGGCTACGAGCAACGCAGGAAATGGTTATGAGATTCCTCAGTCTGTTGCTGTGGACAGAAATTATTTTTCGGATGCCCTTTTTGTAGGAGACTCGATTACTTCCGGGCTGAATATTTATGATATGTTCGAAGGTTTCAACGCTATCTACAAAGTCGGAGTGAATACGCATAACGCAATGACTGATGAGTTCACTACGACTGGATCCGGCGAATCTATGACGATGGTCGAAGCAGTTCGGTATTATTCTCCTAGAAAACTGTATATCATGCTTGGAACGAATGGTATCAACTGGGCGACTACGGATTGGCTTATTGACGGATACAGAGAGCTTGTTAAGACTATTATGGCGGAAAACCCGGATTGTGCTGTTATTTTACAGTCTATCCCCCCGGTTTCATATGAAAAGTCCGTGGAGAACCCCAGTTTCTCAAAAGAAAACTTTGATTTGTATAATAACGGGATACGGCAACTAGCTATCGAACTTGGCTGCTATTTCTTGGATATCAATTCCGCTTTCTCAACTACAGATGGATATTTGGATCCTGCCTATGCGGCACCCGATGGTGTCCATTTTGGAGTAGCGGGGTATCAACGGTGGTATGACTATCTTCTTACTCACACGATACAGGGTGAATCCGTGTATAAAATCGATACAGATGGATATGTAATCACCAACCACTGATCTCTTGAATTATTAAAACCAGCTGTATCATTCGGTTTCAGGCGAGTGATGTAGCTGGTTTTTTAATGGAATTATTGTGAGTGTTACAAAGAAAAGTCCTCAGGTGAGAAAGCTTTTTTCTCAGCTCTTTGGGGTTTACGTCTTAATGGGTTGTATTTGAACTGCCTGCATCTGAAATAAGGAGAAACAACGCCATGCTTTTTACACATCGTCATGTTGTATTCCGCAGAATCATAACCATGCTCACAGTACTCACAGGCTGGCGTAATTTTGGGGTCGAATAATTTATAATTTCTCTTCAATATCTTGTGCCTCATCTTATTTTTCTACATTCTACTTTTTTTTATACCTGAAGTAAAGTCGGCGCATGTTTTTAACGCTCCTTATGTTATACTGAAAAAAATACAATTCGGACAGGATACTTATGGTAAAAGAGTTCAATTTAGGTTCTGTTGACAACGCTGTGCTCTTTTGCGGAGCAATGGACAGCAATCTGCATCTTCTGGAGAAAGAACTATCCGTTGTTGTTAACGGGAGAGGGGATACGATCGTTATCTCTGGCGAAGAGGAAAGCATACAGCTTTTTGAACGTGTAGCCACAGAAATGCTTAACGTCATAAATTGTGGCGGACTGCTGGACGAGCAGACGATACGTTACTTCATTTTGAGCTGTACTGCTGGTGAGCAGGAAGCGCTTTCTTCCCTCGCAGACGAATGTATCCTTGTATCCGCAAAAGAAAAGGCGATTCATCCCAAAACCATCGGTCAGCGTAAATATATCAAGTCAATACAGGAGAACACCATTGTTTTTGGTATCGGACCCGCCGGAACCGGAAAAACTTATCTGTCAGTCATCATGGCTTGTGCAGCATTAAAAAGGCATGATGTTTCCAGAATCATACTTACGAGGCCTGCAGTGGAAGCAGGAGAAAAACTGGGCTTTCTTCCAGGAGACCTGCAGACTAAAATTGACCCTTATTTAAGGCCTTTGTATGACGCTTTGTTTGATGCTATGGGACCTGAGGTGTTCCAGAAAAATGTGGAGAGAGGGATCATTGAGGTCGCACCGCTTGCATATATGCGGGGAAGGACACTGGATGATGCATTCATTATTCTGGATGAAGCACAAAATACCACCACAGAACAGATGAAGATGTTTCTTACCAGATTAGGTAATAATTCCCATATGGTGGTGAATGGGGATGTCACCCAGATTGATCTCCCCGACGGAAAGAAAAGCGGCCTCGTACAGGCGGTAAAGATCCTCGAGGGCATTGAAGATATTGATATTATACGGTTTACGCAAAGAGATATAGTAAGAAACCGGTTGGTTATGGATATTGTACGCGCTTATGAATCTTTGAATAATACTGATAGAAGGAAGACAAAGTGATGAGTTCAAATTTGACACGTGTTTATATTGATGACAGGCAGAATAAAATAAAGGTTCCCTCAGGCACCAGACTCTTGGTGCGTAGGGCGTGTAAAGCTACGCTGAAGTTTGAAGCTTTCCCTCATCCGGCAGAGATCAGTGTGATTTTTGTCGATGATGAAGAAATACACAGGATCAATAAAGAGTATAGGGACGTGGATAAGTCAACCGACGTTCTCTCTTTCCCTATGTTTAACAAGGGAGAATATGAAGTATCTCCTGAAACGGGTTGCGTCGCATTAGGGGATATAGTTATCTCAATTGAACATGCACAGGCACAGGCTGAGGAGTTTGGCCATAGTTTTGAGAGGGAAATGGCATATTTGACAGTGCATTCCATGCTTCACCTGCTTGGGTATGATCACGAGGCGGGTGGAATAGAGCAGGTTCGTATGAGAGAGCGCGAAGAGGGTGTGTTGAAGCAATTGGGCTTGCCGCGCGGAACAACTTATGTGCTCGACTAAGGATTGCGTCATATGGAAGAGAGAAACCTATTCTGTTCATTGGTAGGCAGACCTAATGTCGGAAAATCAACCTTGTTGAACCGATTGATTGGGTTTGATTTAGCTATCATTTCTCCAAAAGCAGAGACGACGAGAACAAGGATAACTGGGGTATTGACCGATGAGGAAGGTACACAATTCGTATTTCTGGATACTCCTGGATTTCACAAACCGAAAACGAAACTTGATGTTCGGTTGATCAAATCAATCAGAGACACTTATCTGGATGTGGATTGTGCTTTGTTCGTTACGATACCTGAGATCTCGTTTTCCGATGATGAAGAAAGATTGCTTAAAGAGCTTAAGCAGAATGATATTCCTGTAATACTGGGCATTAACAAGATTGATACGATTGCTCCTCCGGAGACGAAGGAAAAATACTCCGATATTATGAGCTCCTTGTATCCATTTGTTGGTACTGTTTGTTTCAGCGCGTTAAGCGGAGAAGGTATCGATGAATTAAAAGATGAGCTTCGAAAGCATTCCGTGCCGGGGCCTCACTATTTCCCGGATGATACGCTTACAGATATACCTGAAAAATACGTAGTAGCGGAGATTATTCGCGAGAAACTGCTTTACAATCTGCGAGATGAATTACCTCACGGTTGCGCAACAGAAATCCTTAGTTTTAAGGAACGTGAAGATGGATCAATCATTGATATTGATGCTGTTATTTACTGTGAGCGAGACAGTCACAAAGGGATGATAATCGGTAAGCAGGGAAGAATGCTGAAAAAGATAGCTTCTGAAGCGAGATTTAAAATTGAGGATTTTCTTGGATGTAAAGTGAATCTTCAATGCTGGGTCAAGGTTCGACCTGACTGGCGTGACAAGGATTATGATCTAAAGGACCTCGGTTTTTGATTTTGGTGACTAGGGTTGAATGTTTCTAAAGATGGCCTTGTAATCTGGAGTTCCACAACCGGCGAGGCGGACAAAGTCTTAACGATATTGACGGACGAAGGATTGATAACTGCTTATTCTCGCGGGAGCCTGAGGCCGAAAGGCAGGCTGACTTCCGCGAGTACTATGCTGTCCTTTTCTAATTTTGAACTTGCTACAGGAAAGAACATGTATACGATCGTAAATGCGGTGAGCGAAAGGAAATTTCTGAACATTTACAGTGATGCCGTAACGTATTCGTTGGCCACTTATTTTTGTGAAATATTAAGATTGACTGTGCCGTTGGGAGAAGAGGCTAAACCTTATCTTTCAATCATGATGAATACACTGTATCTTCTCAACAAAAATGCAAAACCTTTATGGCAGATCAAGGCTGTATTTGAAATGACAATCATGACACTGTCAGGGTATATGCCAAACATTTTTGAATGTAAAGAATGCGGGAAAGCATCATCAGATTTGGTTTCTTTCGATTTTGAGGATGGAACATGGGTGTGTTCCGAATGCTCTCAAAAGCACGGACATGCTGCACAGGTTCCTTTTTCCGTAATATCAGCCATCAGATATATCGTTTCTTCGGAGCCGCAGCGCGCTTTCGCATTTGATTTGAAATCGCCTTCCCAGGAAATCTTCTGTGATACCTGCGAGAGGTATCTGATGGAACATATTGAACATGATTTAAACACTCTTTCCTATTATCATGCTATTAAGGATTGACGATATGGAGCACCCGAACAACGCTGATATAAATATAAAGACTTATAAAAGACTGGAGTTTGATAAGGTTCTTTCCATCATCTCCGGTTTTGCTGTTAGTAATGAAGCAAAAGAATCGATACTGGAAACAGTACCTTGCAGATACGCTGTAGATGCGGATAAACAGTTGAAGACGACCGACAGTTTTCTCACAATGTACAGCAAAAACAGTTCCGTTTATGTTCTGTCTGAGGATGGAATTGTTCCGGTGATACAGAGGGCAAAAAAGGGAAGCACTCTTTCCATGGGAGAACTGCTCCAGGTAAAGCGTCTCCTGCAAAATGGAAGGATTCTAAGAAAATGGTACAATCCGGATCCCGAAAAGGCCTCTTTTACCGATGATATTTTTTCACGTTTGTGTGAGGATTATCGTTTGGAGAGTGATATTGAGAGCTCCATCATTTCAGAGTCGGAGATGTCTGACGATGCTAGTTCGGCACTCTCTTCGATCAGAAAAAGGATAATTAGGCAAGAAAACAGTATCCGTGACAGATTGGATTCCTTAATTCATTCCCAGGCAAGTTCCAAGTATCTCCAGGATGCTATTATCACCATGCGAGGGGGACGGTTTGTTGTTCCCGTTAAAGTAGAAAACAAAGGGGCAATTCCCGGCCTGGTTCACGATGTTTCTTCATCAGGGAATACACTGTTCATAGAGCCTGCTGCAGTAGTGGAAGCGAATAACACAATCATGCAGTTAAAAGCAGAGGAACAGTTGGAGATTGACAGGATTCTTGCTGCTTTTACTGCTAGAGTGAGTTCCTTAGCTGACAGGATGGTGATTAGCCACGAAAGTTCGGTAAGGATTGACACACTGTTGGCCAAGGCAAAATTTGCACTTGAATATAATGCATCTGTCCCGGAAATAAATGACAGGGGAGTCATTCACATTGTCAATGGAAGACATCCTTTAATTGACAAGAAAAAAGTGGTACCCATTAGTCTTGATCTTGGCGAGAACTACGATGCGCTGATTATAACCGGACCGAATACAGGCGGAAAGACAGTAACACTCAAAACTGTGGGGCTGTTCAGCTTGATGGTGGCGAGTGGTATTCCGGTTCCGGCCAGCCCGCTAAGCAATTTAGGCATCTTCTATAATGTGCTTGCTGATCTTGGGGACGAACAGAGTATTGAACAGAATCTTTCTACCTTCTCATCTCATATATCTAACATTTCCTCTGTGCTGTCTGTAGCGGATAACAGAAGCCTAGTATTACTGGATGAATTGGGTTCAGGAACAGATCCTGCGGAAGGCGCTGCGCTTGCCGAAGCGGTACTTGAACGGCTTCTCCGTATCAGCTGCAAAACGATTGCTACTTCACATTATGGGGAAGTAAAAATGTTTGCACTGGAGACGGAGAGGGTAGAGAACGCCTCCTGTGATTTTGATATCGAATCTTTGAGTCCCACTTATAAGTTGAATATGGGTATTCCGGGGCAGTCGAATGCGCTTCTCATTTGCCAAAGACTGGGATTGGACGGAGAGATCATTCAGTCGGCTAAGAACAAGATGAACGCGTCTAACAGAAGGTTTGAAGAGGTTGTTGCTAGGCTTGAAGGGATGAACCGAGAGTTACAGGAAGAAAAAGAAGCGGTTCAGCGACTTAAAGAACAGGCAGAGAATGAGGTCAAGCGAGCACAGGAAGAAGCTCAGAGGATACTGAAAGAGAGCAAAGCGGAGAATGAGCGTCTCGTAAATAAATCAAGGCAGCTCTCTGCAGATGTTGCTGCTCAGGCGTCCAAATTGATCGATGAGCTTCGTAAGATAGACAAAGAGGATGCCGGTTCCAGAAAAAACAACCTATCTCGTGCGAAGCAAATTCTGAACCGCGACAGTTTGGAACTTGTTGAAGGGAATACTGATTCTGTGGTATTTACCGATGCACCTGTGCTTGAAAGTGTAAAGAAGGGGGATACAGTATTTATCGTTTCTTCCTCTTCGAATGGTACAGTTCTTACTGACCCTGATGAGACAGGGAAAGTATCTGTGCAGTGCGGTCCGATCCGAATGAAGGTCGATGTTTCAGATCTTCGTGCTGCCACAGGGACTGTGACGAAGAAAAAATACCAACGTCATGATGTTTCAAAAGACAAAAGTGATGATCCCGGGAAGAAAACGGAGATTGATGTAAGAGGAAAAACAATCGACGAAGCGATCCCGGAGATAGAGTTGGTGTTTGACAGAGCACAAATGTCACATATTCATTTCATCAACATCATACATGGCAAGGGTACTGGAGCTTTGAGAAAAGGTATACATACCTGGTTGAGAAGATTGCCCTATGTAAGATCATTCAGGCTGGGTGAATATGGTGAAGGAGATGCCGGTGTGACGGTAGTAGAACTGAAATAATCCTTGGACAGGAGAAAGAAACACATGGAAAAACGGATCAACAATAGAATCCTATGGGCATTGCCTGTATTTGCTGCCATCGTGTGGTTGGTTGCGTCTGTAAAGCTTTTGGGCTTAACGGCTGCTACGGGCGTATTGTTTCTTTGTTTTTTATCCTTCGGGGTGTTTATTCCGGGTTTCAACATAGTTTCCAACTGGAAAGCATTGCACACTTTAAAAGAAGTTGCTCTGTTTTCTTTTGGCGTAGGAATTCTGATCATTTACATCCTGTATTTTGCCTTGGCCCCCTTTGGGTTAAACCGATTTATACCGTTATGTCTAGCTTGTGTTTCCGTTCTCTCGATTGTGCTCCTCCTGTTCCGCATAAAAAGAAAAAAAGTATCATTAACCGTTAAGGCTTCATTTGATATTCTTTCGTTTTTTGCCTGCTTGATCGGACTTGTTCTCACATTTGTCATTTTATCAATGGCTAATCTTGAACCTGATCTTGTTGGGGCGCGTCCCTATTATCATGATACTCTCAATGGAGTTGGGCTTACTGTAGCTGCGTACAAGAGCTTCCCGATGGAGTCCTTGCAGATGTCGGGGTGGGTATTTCCATATCACCTTGGGTATTACATATTCACCTCAGTCCTCATGAGTGCGCTGCGGGTGTCTGCTTTTGTAGCTGTTATGAAGCTTTCGCTTATTTTTGTTTCACCTCTTTGCATTCTGGCGTTTAACTGTGTCGCTGAGCGGATCGGTATGAAGCAATCCGTCGCAGGGGTGCTTTCGATTATATTTGCAGTTGTTCCCAGCTGCACCTTCATGCATTATCTATATATTGATACGATTGGTTTTCCTTTTGGATTGTATCTTTGTTTTGTTGCATTACTTTTGTTCAGTATTGCGCAAAATGAAGGCAGTAAGATCAACAAGTACCATGTTTTCGCTTCGGCTTTTCTTTCTGCCGCAATGATAGCAAAGGGACCCCTGACGGTTACATATTTGTTTGGCATATGTTTTGTTCTCCTAGTTGAACTGATTCGCAAGAAGAATTACTGGGTGTTTGCCAAGGGGTTGCTCTATGCCGTTCCTTGTCTCGGACTTTATTTATTGGTCTACGGAAACGGGGCGGGCGACAGTATGTCGTTGTCTTTCTTTTATTCTGCTATACGTACAGATTTTTCTTATTCGATCTATCAGAAGTATCCGGATTGGCTCTTTAAATCACTTAGCGTCCTGTACTATTCATCCACGATGACCATAACTACAACGATCTCTCTTATCGTTGTTGCCATCGGAATCTTTACGGAGAAGCATGAGAATGTTTTCAGAACATTTTCCATTTCTTCTGTGCTTTGTGGAATGGTTCTCATGAACATTCTCAAACAGGCTGGAAGCAGCGAAGTATATTTTCTGACCGGAGTTTATCCGATATGCTTCCTGTCCGCTGTCGATGTTGTAAGACGCCTGCTTGATAACGAGCACAGCCGGATGTATAAACTACTTGCGCTGTGCGCAGTCACAGCCTATCTGTTTTTAGGGCTGCCCCAGGATGCTCGCGCTTCGATGAAAATATTCATTGGAGACGATGCAACTGTTGAATCACAGGCTTCAGCATTGAAAGCTGCACAAACCTATTCGATCCAGAACTATAGGGAAGGTAAGACACCGGATCCTAGCATCATCAACGGAGCAATCATTACACCCGGTCAATATGAAGCTTACCTGTGGCTGCGTGACAATACACCGGAAGATGCCATTTTTTCGGATTACCGCTATTCAACGAACAACAAGTTTTTCTGTGCTTCTGTCTTTTCACAAAGAAGCTGTTACCTTGAGGGATGGGGATATCTGACAATGGAGGACAGCAACAATAATACGGACGAAAAGATTCGCCGTGACACGATTGTTCGCTTTTTCAACGATACAAGACAAGAGAGTTTCTCTTTGTTACTTGCTCAGGAAGGAGTGGAATACCTTATCTTTGAAAAAGTCATAACTGGTGACTGGGAGCTCTCAGACACATATGTCGATGAAGTTTTCAGAAATGACGATGTCATCATCTATCACATCCGTCCTGTGGAATGGCATTAAAGAAGTTTGAAAATAGATATTGCAATGGTCTATCACTAATGGTAAAATACCTTGGATTTCGCATGTGCGGAATTCCTTTTGGCGTGTGATCTTGTATGATTGCCGGAAGAATATATCCGCACAGAGGAATAAAACAAATCATTTCAAGGAGAAAAAAATGGCAGTAGTCCCGATGAAGGCTTTGCTTGAGGCCGGTGTTCACTTTGGACATCAAACCAAGCGCTGGAACCCCAAAATGGCTCCGTATATTTACACTGATCGTAATGGAATCCACATTATCGATCTTCAGCAGACAGTCAAGTTCCTTGACAAGGCTTACAATGAGATGAGAGACGTTGCTTCTGAGGGTGAGATCCTCTTTGTGGGAACCAAGAAGCAGGCTCAGGAATCCATTAAGAACGAAGCAGAGCGGTGCGGTATGCCTTACGTCAACAGCCGTTGGCTCGGCGGAACATTGACAAATTTCCGTACGATTCGTCGCAGAATTGCTAGACTGAACCAGCTCAAGCAGATGCGTGAGGACGGAACTTTCGATATGCTTACCAAAAAGGAAGTAAGCAAGTACGAGGGTGAGATTGCGAAGTTTGAGAAGTTCCTTGGGGGAATCAAGGATATGGAAAGACTTCCTGCTGCTCTGTTCGTTGTAGATACAAGGAAAGAGCACATCGCAGTTAAAGAAGCTCGTAGGCTTGGTATTCCGATTTTCGCAATCGTAGATACAAACTGTGATCCGGACGAGATCGACGTGATCATTCCCGGAAACGATGATGCTATCCGTGCGGTTAAGCTTATTACTTCCACCATGGCAGATGCAATCATTGAAGCACGTCAGGGTGTTCAGCTTGAAGAGCCTGAAACTGAGGAAGAAGCAACTGTTGCAGAAGAAGAGTAATTATATAGGAGAATAGAAGATGAATTTTACCGCTAAAGACGTTCAGACACTTCGTGAGAGAACCGGATGCGGCATGATGGATTGTAAGAAGGCTTTGACAGAAGCTGAAGGCGATTTCGATCGTGCTATTGAGATTCTGAGAGAGCGTGGACTCGCAGCTCAGGCTAAGAAGGCTAGCAGAATTGCGGCTGAAGGTGTTGTATATGCAGCTTCTACTGATAATGTCGGTGTTATTCTTGAAGTTAACTCTGAAACAGACTTTGTTGCTAAGAACGAAAAGTTCATGAGCTTCGTTGCTATGACCGCTGATGCCATTATCAAAGAGAATCCCGCTTCTGTTGACGATCTTCTCAAATGCAACACTCCCGAAGGAACTGTGGAAGAAGTACTGCGTGAAAGAATTCTTACTATCGGCGAGAACATCAAGATTCGTCGTTTTGAAAGAGTAGAGGGCATCACGGTTCCCTACATCCATATGGGCGGTGTTTATGCAACGCTTGTTGCTTTTGACACAGACGCTGAGACAGCTAAACTTCCTGAGTTCGTTACTTTCGGTAAGGATATTGCTATGCAGGTCGCTGCTATCAATCCTACTTATCTGAATAGTGCTGAAGTTCCGGAGTCCGTCATTGCCAAAGAGAAAGAGATTCGTCTTGCTGCGCTGAAAGAGGATCCGAAGAACGCTAATAAGCCTGAGAATATTCTTGAGAAGATTATCGCCGGCGGCATGAACAAGTTCTATAAAGAAGTCTGCCTGCTTGATCAGCCTTTCGTAAAAGACGACAAGATGTCTGTCCAGGATTATGTTAATTCCGTTGCCAAAAAACTTGGCAAGGATATCGCTGTTAAGTCCTTTGTTCGCTATGAGAAGGGCGAAGGTCTTGAGAAGAGAAATGAAGATTTCGCAGCAGAGGTTGCTGCTCAGATCAAGCACTAAAAAACATAGTTGCAAAAGAACGCACGGTTTTTTGCCGTTGCGTTCTTTTTCTGTATGGGATAAAATTGTTTCTGGAATACGCGGAGGTTTGTATATGGAACAGTTCAATCGTATCTTGTTAAAACTCTCAGGCGAAGCCTTGGCTGGCGACAAGCGGTTTGGAATCGATTATGATACGTTGCATTCGATTGCTTCAGCTATTAAAGAAGCGTCCGACCTTGGTAAACAGATCGCTATCGTAGTTGGAGGCGGAAATTTCTGGCGCGGTAGGGATGCAGGAGAGATGGAGCGCACGCGGGCTGATCATATCGGAATGCTCGCTACGGTCATGAATGCACTTGCTGTGGCTGAGACCCTAGAAAAACTGGGTTCCGAAGTAAGGGTGATGACTGCTTTTCCAATTCAGAATGTCGCAGAGCCCTATATCAGAAACCGTGCAATCAGACATCTTGAAAAGGGACGTATTGTTATACTTGCATGCGGTACCGGTAACCCCTTCTTTTCAACAGACTCTGCTTCCGCATTGCGAGCTGCTGAGATCGGCGCAGATGTAGTGCTGAAAGCAACATTGGTTGATGGAGTGTATGATAAAGATCCTCATAAATATTCGGATGCCATAAGGTATGATAAGATCTCATTCTCCAAAGTTTTGTCAGACAATTTAGGAGTAATTGATTCTACAGCTGCAAGTTTGTGCAGAGACAATCATATACCGGTATATGTTTTCGATCTTCAATCTGACCCCGAGAACCTTGTCAGAGCAGTAAAAGGCGAGAACATCGGAACACTTATTCAGGAGGAATGATCATTATGAATGAGTATGTAAAACCCTTTGAAGCGAATATGCAGAAAGCAGTTGACTATCTGGCAACTGAACTTGGTACTGTAAGGGCGGGTAGAGCAAATCCTGCCGTATTGGACAAGATTACAGTGGATTATTATGGGACTCCGACTAAGATTAATCAGATGGCTGCAGTTTCTGTTGCTGAGGCGAGAATACTGGTTATCTCACCGTGGGATCCCTCCACAATCAGCAAAATATCTAAAGCAATCATGGCTTCTGATATTGGTATTAATCCTACTGATGATGGAAGAAATCTGCGTTTGGTGTTTCCGCAGCTGACTGAGGAGCGCAGACGGGATCTTGTCAAGGATATCAAGAAAATGGGCGAAGAGGGTAAGGTCGCTGTACGCAATATTCGCCGTGATGCAATCGAAAAGTTCAAACAAATGCAGAAGAAGAGCGAAATAACGGAAGATGACCTGAAGGATCTGACTGATGAGATCCAGAAGGTTACTGACGCGAAAATCAAAGCAGTTGATGATGCTGTCAAGAATAAAGAAAATGAGATTATGGAGATCTGATGGTCAGTAATATTCCGGCTCACATTGCGATTATTATGGATGGTAATGGTCGATGGGCGAAAAGGAATAATCTTCCTAGAGCAGCCGGACACCGAAAAGGTGCGGAAGTATTTCAGACGATTACCAGATATTGCGAGAAGATTGGCGTCGGCGCTTTGACTGTTTATGCTTTTTCTACCGAGAACTGGTCTCGCTCTGCAGATGAAGTGAATTCATTAATGGACTTGTTTTACCGCTATCTTGTAGATGCTTTTAAACAGGAAGGCGAGACAATTCGGGTTCATTTTATAGGGCGTAGAGACAGACTTTCAAGCAAACTTGTCAGTCTTATGGAGCAGATAGAGGACAATTGCAAGGATAATCAGGGAATGATTCTCAACATTGCTGTCGATTATGGCGGCAGGGATGAGATAGTTCACGTTGCTAGGGAAATGTCTAATCTCGTGAAGAATGGACAGATTTCTGCTGAAGATATTGACGAGTCCTTGTTTGAGGAGCACTTGTTTACGAAGGATAGTCCTCCCGTAGATATGATCCTTCGTCCTTCGGGCGAAAAAAGACTGTCCAATTTTCTTCTCTGGCAAGCGGCATACAGCGAATTCATTTACATGGATGTCCTCTGGCCAGATTTTACTCCATCGCTTTTGGACGAGGCAATTGAAGAGTATAACCGTCGGAACAGAAGGTTTGGCGGAAGATAAAAATCCGGGCTGTCCGAAAGATAGCCCGTTTCTTTTAAGGGAGAGAAATGGCAACAGATAAGTTATGCATTCTTGGGTCAACCGGTTCTATCGGCACTCAGGCTCTTGATATCGTAGAAGATCTGGGCATAGAGATTACTGGACTCACTGCCAATTCCAATGTCGGAAAGATGGAGCAGCAGGTGAGAAAATTTCACCCTGCATATGTTTGTATGAAGGATGAAAATGCGGCACATGATCTGAAAATTCGTATTGCGGATACGAATACGGTAGTGTTATCCGGAGAAGAAGGAATCATAGATGTGGTTTCTTGTGCAGAATCCGATACCGTACTTACTTCAATCGTAGGTATTGCTGGTCTTGCACCTACCGTTCAAGCAATCAATCTTCATAAGAATATTGCTCTTGCCAATAAGGAGACTTTGGTTACAGGCGGTAAGATTATAACCGATCTTGTGAAGAAGTCGGGAGTCGCACTTCTTCCTGTTGACAGCGAGCATTCAGCTATTTTTCAGTGTCTTCAGGATAAGGAATCTGCCCATAGTTTGAGCGGGATCTTTCTTACTGCTTCCGGTGGGCCTTTTTTCGGAAAGACATCGGAAGAACTCGAGCATGTAACAGTGCGTGACGCGCTGAAGCACCCCAATTGGAGCATGGGAAATAAAATAACTATCGATAGTGCTACGATGATGAACAAAGGTCTTGAACTGATCGAAGCAATGTGGTTATTTGGCCTCCCGTCAGATAAGATAACGATTGCGATCCACAGGCAGAGCATATTACATTCCGGTGTATTTTTTTCCGATGGAGCGTTGTTGGCTCAGCTTGGCGTACCGGATATGAAACTTCCGATACAATATGCACTGACTTATCCGAAACGTTTGATGCCTCATTCTGAACCTCTCACTATTGACAGAATGAGACAACTGACCTTTGATTATCCGGACTATGACACCTTCCTTTGTGTGAAGGCAGCAACTATTGCTGCCCAGAGAGGGGGACTTGCTCCAACATATCTTAACGCCGCCAACGAAGTAGCAGTTGCTTTATTCATGGAAGGTAAGATAGGTTTTCTCGATATAGGAAAGATCGCAATGGAATCGATCGAGTCTATACCAGAGATTCCTGATTTTACCCTAAATGATATTTTTGAGGCGGATAAGGATTCCAGGCAAAAAGTATTGAATATTTACGGAAAATAGGTTTACAAACATGAGTTTTATCATAACAACAGTTTCGGCGATTTTTGTTTTTGGTCTTGTTATTTTTATTCATGAATTTGGCCATTTTGCTACTGCGAAAAGGAATGGCATTACGGTAAATGAATTCTCCATTGGAATGGGACCTCTTCTGTGGTCTAAGCAGAAAGGGGATACTTTGTACTCACTGCGATTATTACCCATAGGAGGCTTTTGCGCAATGGAGGGTGAAGAGGAAGACAGTGACGCTCCTGGCTCTTTTTCGAAGGCTTCTGTACCTGCGAGGCTGGCTGTTGTAGCGGCTGGAGCTAGAAATAACATCCTTCTTGGTGTTGCTGTTCTGTGTATTCTCACCATCTTTGGTGGAAATATTGCGTCGACAACTGTTGCTGGTTTTTATGATAATTCTCTGACGGAGAAGACTGGGCTAATGCAGAATGACCGAATCATTTCGGTTAATGGTAGCAGGCTATTCATCGCAAATGATCTGTTCTATGAGATGATGTGGGTCAAAGACGGTAAATGTGATATGACCGTTGTTCGTGACGGCAAGAAGATTGTTCTTCAGGATGTTACATTTAACACAACTGCTAACGAGGATGGCACTAACACCATTCAATTGGATTTTTATGTGTACGCAGAGAATAAGAATCCTGTAACAGTAGTAAAACATGTTGTTCTCTGGACACTATCCCTTACAAGACAGATTCTTAGAGGACTGTATCAATTGATATCAGGTGTTGTTCCCCTAAATTCTCTTTCCGGACCGGTAGGTATCGTTTCTGTGATCGGAGAGGCAGCGGGTTTAGGACTGGAAAGTTTGCTGTTGATCCTGGCTTATATTTCCATTAATTTGGGGCTCATGAATATCCTTCCGCTACCGGCTTTGGACGGAGGAAAGATTGTTGGATTGATCCTTGAGGGGATCACGGGCAAGAAACCCTCTGAAAAAATGGAACTCATTATTAACGCTGCAGGACTAGTCTTTTTGCTTGGTATTATGGTTTTCGCAACATATAATGACGTGATGAGGTTGATGAGATGACCAGAACTGTTCGTATCGGAAACATTGAGATCGGCGGAGTGAATCCTGTCGCGATTCAATCTATGCTGAACGTTCACCACAGTGATATTGAGGGGAATGTAAAGCAGGCTATCGAATTGGAAAAAGCAGGGTGTGAAATAATTCGCGTGTCCATCCCCACTATGGAATCGGTTTCTCTCATCCCTGCTATCAAAAAAGAAGTATCATGCCCTTTAGTGGCAGATATACATTTTGACTACAAATTGGCCCTTGCTGCAGTGGAAGCGGGCATTGACAAGATTCGTATAAATCCAGGAAACATAGGATCTCTAGATAGAGCAAGAGAGGTTGCTTATGCATGTAAACATGCGGGAATTCCTATCCGGGTAGGCGTGAACAGCGGATCTTGCGAGGCAGAATATATAGAAAAGTATCACGGCCCTACAGCTGAAGCGCTGTTTTACAGCGCAATGAAACATGTGCGGATTTTGGAAGACTGTGAGTTTTATGATACTGTGATTTCGATGAAATCCACTAATGTTAAGAATATGGTCAAAGCATATCGGCTAGCTCATGATAATTGTGATTATCCTCTTCACTTGGGTGTTACTGAAGCTGGAACAGAGTACACCGGCGCTTTAAAGTCGGCCATCGGTATCGGTTCTTTGCTCATCGATGGAATTGGGGATACCATTCGTGTGTCATTGTCTGCAGATGTCGTCAAAGAGGTAGAAGCCGCGAAAAAGATTTTGACTCTGTCAGATGTGAGAGTATTTGGACCAACTGTCATTGCGTGCCCGACATGCGGTAGGACGGAAATTGACCTGATTTCGATTGCTCATAAGGTAGAAGAAGCGGTTTCCGGTATAGATAAACCGATCAAGATTGCTGTAATGGGGTGTGTCGTCAACGGCCCTGGCGAAGCAAAGGAAGCCGATATCGGAATTGCAGGTGGAAAAAATCAGGCTGTTTTATTCAAAAAGGGAGAAGTCGTGCGGAAGATTACTGGGGATATAGCTCAGGAATTGATAAACGAAATTGAAAGAATATAGACTATGGCAAACACACTTGTTAATGGATTATTTGGGGATTTTACTGGCAGTAGTACCGAGATCGTCAGTATCGTTTACGATCAGGAGAACAACGTTGAAGTAACGTTGTTCTTTCCTGTTTTCGATTTTAATGTTGCAAACAATTTCGAAAAAGTATTTTCCACCAAGTTTCCGTCGCTTTCTCTAAAAACGCAATATACGTTTGCTAATGATACGTTCTGTGTGGAAGCTGTTCCGTTCTGCATTGAGTTGCTTAGAAGCAAAGGTGTTCCTTTGAACGGCTTTTTTCATGATGCAAAGTATTCTTTTGAGAACGGCTGCGTGACAATACAGCTGAATGCCAAAACAGTTGTTGCTCTTGAAAACTTAGGATTTGAGGAAAAATTTATCCAGTGTGTCCGTTCACTATTTCATCAGAATATATCGCTAAATCTACTTGAACCGGAAAAGTCCTGTACAGTCCCAGTTTCCGATACACCATTGGAGATGACGGGATTCAGTGATAAAAAGGTTAACAAGGGGCCCAAAAAGGAGAAACTTGCAGAAAACGATCTTAAGAACAGTGTTATTGCGATTGAAGGGGATACTTATGAGCCTCTAATGGGAAGAAAACCTCCTTTGAGCAATTTGATTCTGATTCACGATGCAGTGCAAAAAGGTGGGAAGGTAGTCATTTGTGGTGACATTCTTGAGACGGAGAATAAAGAGTTAAGAAATAAATCCATAGTAAGGACTGCTTTGCTGACGGACTACAGCGATTCGGTAATGATCAAGGTCTATGACGAAGATGCCAGATATAAGGTTCTGGAATCATTGAAAGCCGGAGACACCATCATTACAGAGGGCGAGATTCATTATGATGAACGTGAAAGAAGCAATGTATTTGTACCACGGAATATCATCAAAGTAAGTCGTAAAAAGAAAACAGATAACGCAGAAACGAAAAGAATCGAGTTGCATCAACACACGAATATGTCTCAGATGGATGCCATTCCATCCGCTGAGCAGGTCGTGATGCGGGCAGCTTCTCTTGGGCATAGAGCTGTTGCTATTACGGATCACGGATCTGTACAGGCATTTCCGGAAGCGAGAAGCGCGCTAAAAAAAGCTTTGAGCATAGTGCCTGATTTCAAGATCCTATATGGATGTGAAGTATATTACGTGGATGACAGCGCCAAAATCGTGACGGATGGTTTTAACTATCCTGTAGATGGTGATGTGGTATGTTTCGATCTGGAAACAACCGGACTGGACTGTGAGTTTGACCGCATCATTGAGATTGGAGCCTGTATTTTCAGGGACGGACAGGTTTGCGAAGTTTTCAATACTTTTGTAGATCCGGAGACCGCGATACCTTCCAACATCACAGAATTGACCGGGATAACGAATGAGATGGTAACCGGTGCTCCGAAAGAGAAAGAGGCTCTTCAGAACTTTTTTGATTTTTGTAAAGGGCTACCACTTGTCGCGCATAACGCCTCTTTCGATATGAGTTTTGTCAAGAGCGCATGTACCCGTCTTCATCTGAAAAATGATGGCAAAGATTTCGATTATCTTGATACTCTTGCCTTATCCCAATCTCTTTTAAGTGATCTTGCTCGTCACAAACTAGATACTCTGACGAAGTATTTTAAACTTCCTACTTTTAATCACCACCGGGCCAGTGATGATGCGATTGCGCTTGCAAGAATCTATGGCAAGCTATGCGATCTGCTCAAGGAACGGGACATTCTTTCTTTTGAGAATTTGAATGAGATGATGGGTGGTAAAAACATAAGACACGCCAAGACATATCACATGATCATTCTCGTAAAAGAAAAGGCGGGATTAAAAAATCTTTACACACTGGTTTCTGACAGTAACATTAAATATTTTCACGGAAAACCCAGGGTTCCTTTGTCTGATCTGCTGCAGCATAGGGAAGGATTGATCATAGGATCAGCATGCGAAGCCGGAGAGATTTATAGAGCAATTTTGGAGCACCGATCTGAAGAAGACCTTCTTCAGATTGCTCAAAAATATGATTACTTTGAGATTCAACCCAGAGGAAACAATGAATTCCTGCTCCGCAATGGAACACTGAAGTCGGAAGAAGACATTCTCGAGATCAACCGTAAAATCGTTGCTCTTGCTGACAGGTTAGGAAAACCCTGCGTTGCAACTTGTGATGTGCATTTCCTGGATGAAAAAGATGCCATTTATCGTCAGATTCTTCAGCACGGAATCGGATTCACGGATTCTGATTCTCAGGCAATGCTTACCTACAAGACAACAGATGAAATGCTTGAAGAGTTCTCTTACCTCGGCAAGGAAAAGGCATATGAAGTTGTTGTGAAGAATCCGAATGATATAGCGGATTCCATTGATGGAACGATTCAGCCTATTCCTGATGGTTCATACAACCCATCCATTCCCGGATCGGAGGAACAGATCACTGAACGAGCGAACAACAGATTGTATGAACTCTATGGGGACGATATAGATCCTTTTATCACGAAACGTGCCAAGAGAGAGTTGGATTCTATCTGCGGAAATGGATACGCTGTTTTGTATCTGATTGCTCAAAAACTGGTTGATAAGTCGGAAAGTGACGGTTATCACGTTGGATCAAGAGGTTCCGTAGGATCATCTTTCGTAGCTTTTTTGTTGGGGATTTCCGAAGTTAATCCTCTTCCTGTCCATTACCGTTGTCCGAAGTGTAAGCACTTTGAGTTTTCGGATGCTGCCAAAGATGGCTTTGATCTTCCAGCTAAGAACTGTCCTGTATGTGGATCTCAAATGGAAGGAGATGGCCATGACATCCCATTCGAGACATTCTTGGGGTTCCATGGCGAAAAGGTTCCGGATATAGACCTGAACTTCTCATCGGAATATCAATCCAGGATCTTCAAATATACTGAGGAACTGTTCGGCAGTGAGTATGTTTTCAAAGCCGGAACCATTATGGCTCTTCAGGACAAGAACGCAATGGGATATGTCCGCAAATACGCTGAAGACACGGGAACTGACCTTTCAAAGGCAGAGATGAGACGTCTTGCGTTGGGATGCACCGGCGTGAAAAAGTCTACTGGTCAGCACCCGGGTGGAATGGTTGTTATTCCCTCCAATTACAATATCAACGATTTTACGCCTGTACAGCGGCCGGCGGACAAGACAGAGAGTGATTTCGTCACAACTCACTTTGATTTCAATTCCCTGCATGATACTCTTTTAAAACTTGATGAACTTGGACACGAAATTCCTACGGTTTACCATTATCTTGAATATTTCTCGGGTATGAAGATCTCTGAAGTCCCGAACAGCGATGAGCAGGTGTTCAGATTATTCACTTCACCAGAACCTCTTGGCGTTACTGCTGACCAGATCGGAAGTGAAACCGGTACATTCGGGATACCTGAAATGGGGACAGTTGGTTCCCGCCGTCTTCTCATGGAAGCACAACCTAAGGGGATTGCGGACCTGATTCAGATATCTGGGTTGTCCCACGGAACAGGCGTGTGGACGGGCAATGCCCAGGATCTGATCAGAGACGGCACGTGTACGATTTCGGATGTTATTGGGACCCGTGATGGTATTATGCTTACCCTTAAATCCTATGGCTTGAGCGATGACTCTGCTTTTAAGATCATGGAATTTGTTCGAAAGAATAAGCATAATAAACCGATTCCGGAAGAGATGATATCTGACATGAGAGAACATAATGTTCCCGAGTGGTATATCGATTCCTGCAGGAAGATACAGTATATGTTCCCGAAAGCGCATGCTGCGGCTTACATTACTTCAGCTGTAAAGGTGGCGTGGTTTAAGTTGTACAGACCATTGGACTTTTATGCTGCATACTTTACCGTCCGCGGATGTGGAACCGATGTCGAATATATTCTCGGTTCCGTTAAGGATGTTCAGAAGAGACTGAAGGAAGTAGAAAAAATCCTCGCTGACTTTTCACAGCGCACAGCAAAAACGGAAGATGAACAGGTTTCTCTTCAGATGATTCTGGAGATGAAATCGAGAGGTTTTGAATTCCTACCGGTCAATCTTCAGAAGTCTCACTGGAAAAGATTTGAGAAGGAGGACGGAAAGCTCCGGGTGCCGTTTACTGTGCTTAAAGGAGTGGGGGAAAATGCTGCCAAGTCTCTTGTGGCGGCGATAGAGAAAGGTAGCTATCTCACTGCTGAAGATCTTCTTTCTGAGCCGGGTGTCTCTCAGTCTCTTTTGGATCTGCTCGATTCTTATGGCGCCCTTGGAGATATCCCAAAAACGAGGCAGATATCTTTTTTCTAAGTTATAGGCAGATAATCAGTAGAATAAAAATGCACCTCCAATGCTGGATAGAAACCAGTATTGGAGGTGCGTGTTTATAAGTTGGTTTATCGATATAGATATTATGAAAAGTATTCAGTGTAAGGTGTTCTTGGTAAGGAGAAGCGTTTACCGTCCAGATAGGATAATTCTCCTTCGCTGCAGTGAAAAGTTAGGGAATATGAGGTAAGAAGTTGTTGGGAAACAGCATATTTCTTATTGTATCTTGGATTTCCGTATTTGGGATCGCCCAACACAGGATAACCCAAGAAGGAAAGATGAGCTCTGATCTGATGCTTCCTTCCTGTGTGAAGCGTTATTTCCATCAGCGAAATGTCATTATTCTTCTTTATGGTGTGAAATTCTGTTTTGATCTCAACGGAATGGTCTACATTATCTTTGTGGATGACTACTGTATTGTTGTCGGTTTCAGTGAGAAAAGCTTGGTAGATTCCGTTCAAGTCAGGAGTTCCGCAGCATACAGCGTAATAGTTTTTCGAAATACTCCTGTCGGAAATCATTTTATTGATGAGCTGCGTACTGGAGAGCGTTTTACCGACAATGACAAGTCCCTCGGTATTACGGTCAAGCCTGTTGCAGAGAGCAGGTGTAAACAGATCCTTGTCGGGATCAAATGAACCGTTTTCATAAAGATGTCTCAGATATCTAGATATCAAAGTATCAGAGTATGTGCCTTTTACAGGGTGAGAAAAAAGGCCCTTCGGCTTATAGAGAATAGCGATGCTTTCATCCTCGTAAATGATGTTGATTTCTTTCGATGCTCTCATAAAATCGGGAAGACTTTTTTTGGAAGGAGATCCGATTTCCTCGTCGTTCAGCCAGATTTCAACTACATCATTTTCTTTAAGCTTATAAGAGGCTTCTGTTCTTTTTCTGTTTACTTTTATATGCTTGGTACGGATTGCTTTATGCATTCCGGACAAAGAGAGGTTTGGTGCATATTTCTCCAAAAATCTGGAGAGTCTCATCCCTTCGTCTTTTGCGGAAATCATGAAAGATTTCATATTGCTATATTCTCCGTTTTTTTGCTATCGTTACACGGGTATTGTATAATATACGGGATAAAATCGTAAAGGTTTAAAAAACTTCTGACGGATAACGGCAGAAGTTCGTTTTGGTGTACATGGATAAGTTTCAACTGGTATCTGATTATAAACCTACCGGAGATCAGCCAGAGGCAATTAAGGCGTTGTCTGACGGTGTTTTGCGCGGGGACAGAATGCAGACTCTAAAAGGAGTCACAGGTTCCGGCAAGACATTTACAATGGCCAATATAATTGCGAACGTAAACAGACCTACACTTGTGCTTGCGCACAATAAAACACTTGCTGGCCAATTATGTACGGAGTTCAGAGAGTTCTTTCCCAATAACAGGGTAGAGTATTTTGTATCATATTATGACTATTATCAACCGGAAGCATATATTCCGAACACCGATACTTATATTGAGAAAGATAGTGCGATCAATGATGAGATAGATCGTATGCGGCATTCTGCAACGGCAGCCCTTTCTGAGAGAAGGGATGTGATCATCGTTGCTTCAGTCAGCTGTATTTACTCTTTGGGGAGCCCGATCGATTATAGAGAATCCGTCATTTCCCTGAGGCCTGGAATGACCTATGAAAGGGATAGACTTCTCAAAAAATTGGTAGAACTGCAGTATGAGAGAAATGATCTAGGATTTGAGAGAAACCGCTTTCGTGTACGCGGAGATGTTGTAGAAGTATTCCCGGTATACAGTAACGACAATGCGATCCGCATCGAGTATTTCGGCGATGAGATCGAGAGAATATCTGAGATCAATACGGTAACTGGGCAGCGGACACTTACCTTAAACCATATTGCCATTTTTCCTGCTTCTCACTATGTGATTCCTCGCGATACGTTGCTTGAAAAGTTAAACGAACTGCGGGAGGAGATGGATGAAAGGGTAGCTTGGTTTCGTTCTCAGGGGAAATTGATCGAAGCACAGCGTATAGCACAACGGACAATGGCGGATATCGAAATGATCACGGAGATAGGAACCTGTAAAGGTGTCGAAAACTATTCCCGCGTCCTCTCGGGCCGTGAGCCGGGGAGCGAGCCATTTACGTTGCTGAGCTATTTCCCTAAAGATTTCCTAATGTTTATCGACGAGTCCCACGTCAGTCTTCCTCAGATTCACGGAATGTTCGGCGGCGATTATTCCAGGAAAAAGAATCTTGTTGATTATGGATTCCGGCTTCCTTCTGCTTTTGACAATCGACCGCTGAAGTTTGACGAAGTTATGTCGCATATCAACCAGGTTATATTTACAAGTGCTACACCCGGTGAATTCGAGACAAAAAACTCTACTCAAGTTGTTGAGCAGATCATTCGTCCTACTGGCTTGCTTGATCCGGAAATCTCCGTAAGGCCTGTTGAAGGGCAGATAGATGATCTGCTGTCTGAGATCTATCTGCGTGTTGAGAAGAAAGAACGTGTTCTTATTACAACACTGACCAAAAGAATGGCTGAGGATCTCACGGATTATCTAGCAGCAAGAAACATTAAAGTAAGATATATGCATTATGACATTGACACGATGGAACGAATGGAGATCATTCGAGACCTTCGGTTGGGTGAATTTGATGTTCTGGTAGGGATCAACCTCCTAAGAGAGGGATTGGATCTTCCAGAGGTATCCCTTGTAGCTATTCTTGATGCAGATCAGGAAGGGTTCCTGAGAAGTGAAACTTCTCTTGTACAGACCATAGGGCGTGCTGCACGAAATGATCACGGTACGGTCATCATGTATGCTGATTCTGTTACGCCGTCCATGGAGAGGGCGATTGTCGAAACCGCCCGCAGGAGAAAACTGCAGATGGAGTACAATGAGGCACATCACATCATACCGACAACAATTCATAAAGGTATCCGAGACGTCCTTGAGATCAGCAGAAAAGATATTCGTGATGCATCGGGGAAAAAGTTGTCTCGCAAAGAGAAAATGGCTCTCATTGAAAAAATGACCAAGGAAATGAAGGAGGCAGCCAAAATGCTCGAGTTTGAATATGCTGCCGAGTTAAGAGATAAGATCAATGATCTGAAGAAAGGATTATAATCGTTTGGCTTCAACAGAAATTATCATCAAGGGTGCGAGAGAGCATAACCTTAAAAATATAGATGTCACCATTCCGCGGGACAAGTTGGTTGTCATGACCGGATTGTCCGGATCAGGAAAATCTTCATTGGCTTTTGATACGATATTCTCGGATGGCCAGAGAAGGTATATGGAGAGCCTCTCTAGTTATGCGAGGCAGTTCTTAGGGCAGATGGACAAACCGGATGTGGATTCCATTGAAGGCCTTTCTCCTGCGATCTCTATTGATCAGAAGACAACATCAAAGAATCCCCGGTCAACGGTTGGAACAGTTACTGAGATCTATGACTATTTCAGGCTGATGTATGCAAACATAGGGATCCCGCATTGTCCGATCTGCGGCCGTGAGATAAGGCAGCAAACGGTAGATGAGATGGTAGATCTCGTCATGGGATGTCCGGATGGCATGAAACTTCAGATTCTTGCTCCTGTTGCACGCGGCAAGAAAGGAACATTTCAGAAGGAGTTAGAGTCTGCAAGAAAAAATGGATACGTTCGTGTCCGCGTTGACGGTTTCATGTATGATCTTGATGAGGAGATCACGCTGGAAAAGAACAAGAAACACACGGTTGAGATCATCGTGGACCGCATCGTAAAGAAACAGGATTCTGCTTCCCGTATTTCAGACAGTATTGAAACAGCGCTCGCTCTTACAGGTTCTCTTGTAACGGTTCTTAAAGAAGACGGTGAAGAACTCATTTTCTCCCAGAGTTTCTCGTGTCCTGAACATGGTGTTGCAATCGAGGAAATGAGTCCGAGGATGTTTTCTTTCAATAACCCTTTCGGAGCCTGTGAAAAGTGCTCAGGGTTAGGGACTTTCATGCGGATCGATGAGTCACTCGTAGTGACAGATCCGGACAAAAGCATTAAAGCTGGATGTATCTCAGCAAGCGGGTGGTCTTATTCGGAAACATCTATCGCTGGGATGTATTACCGCGCTCTTGCAGAGAAATATGGTTTTTCTCTGGATACCCCATACAGGGATTTGCCCCGGGATATTCAGAAGGTTATTCTATATGGAACAAACGGAGAACTGCTGAGCCTCACGCGCAGCAACGAGTTCGGATCCTCTCATTACCGCGCCGCTTTTGAAGGGGTCGTTAACAACCTCGAACGTAGATATGACGAGACAAATAGCGACTGGGCTAAAGAAGAGATTACACAATACATGTCTGCGATCGATTGTCCTTCCTGCCATGGTAAAAGGCTGAAGCAGACGAGTCTTGCGGTTACAATAGGCGGCAAAAACATTATGGATCTTTGTGAGATGCCGCTGATGACTCTGAAGAGTTTTTTTGATAACCTGAAACTGACTCAGCGCGAACACATCATTTCCGACAACATCATTAAGGAGATCAGGCAACGTATAAACTTCCTTATCGACGTAGGCCTATCCTATCTGAACTTGTCTAGAGCGAGCATGACGCTTTCCGGTGGAGAAAGCCAGCGGATTCGTTTGGCGACACAGATCGGCTCTTCTTTGATGGGAGTCTTGTATATACTGGATGAACCTTCGATAGGACTTCATCAGAGAGACAACGCAAAACTGATCGGAACATTAAAGAAACTGCGGGACCTGGGCAATTCGGTCATTGTTGTAGAGCATGATGAAGAGACGATTCTGAATGCCGACTACGTGGTGGATATTGGACCTGCTGCCGGAATTCACGGTGGGGAAGTACTTTACCAGGGGGATGTTGAGGGACTGCTGAAATGTGAGAAGTCGATCACCGGCCAGTATCTCTCTGGGAAAAAACACATCCCCGTTCCTGCACATAGAAGGGAAGGCAATGGTAAGGCACTTACCTTTACAGGGTGCCAACAGCATAATTTAAGAGGAATCGATGTCACTTTCCCGCTTGGAAAACTGATAGCTGTTACCGGTGTTTCCGGATCGGGAAAATCATCACTTCTCAACGATATCGTGTATAAAAAACTGAACATGGAGCTAAACAGGGCTCATGAGATTCCAGGAAAGTTCGAGAGTGTTATCGGCCTAGAGAATCTGGACAAATGTATCGGAATTGATCAGTCACCGATCGGCCGCACTCCTCGGTCCAATCCTGCGACTTATATCGGTCTGTTTAATATGATCCGCGATGTCTTTGCCAGTACGACTGATGCAAAATTGAAGGGTTATAATGCCGGCAGATTCTCTTTCAATGTAAAGGGCGGAAGATGCGAAGCATGTGAGGGAGATGGTCTGGTTAAGATTGAGATGCACTTCCTTCCTGATGTTTATGTTCCATGTGAAGTGTGCAAGGGTAAAAGATACAACAGAGAGACCCTTGATGTGAAATATAAGGGGAAGAGTATTTATGATGTGCTTGAGATGACGGTGGATGACGCACTTGTGTTCTTCTCCAATCATTCCAAGATCATGCGTAAACTTCAGACTTTGAGCGATGTCGGACTCGGATACATCAAGTTGGGCCAGTCGTCAACAACACTTTCCGGCGGTGAAGCTCAGAGAGTAAAACTTGCCAATGAGTTATCAAGGGTAAGTACGGGAAAGACAATCTATATTCTTGATGAGCCTACCACAGGTTTACATACAGATGATGTGAAAAAACTGCTCGAAGTTCTCAGCAGACTAGTTGATTCGGGAAATACCGTGATCGTAATCGAGCACAATCTGGATGTTATCAAGACTGCGGACTGGATCATCGATCTTGGTCCGGAAGGCGGAAGCGGAGGAGGCGAGATCATCGCTTGCGGAACTCCTGAGGATGTGGCCAATACGGAAGGCTCTTTCACAGGAGAATACTTACGAAAGGTGTTATCGGTTTGAGTGATACAATAGAAAAACTGAACCTTGAATTACATAAGCGATTCGGGCATGCACCGAAGCTGTTTATTCGTACATACGGATGCCAGCAAAACGTGGCAGATAGTGAGCGTATCCGAGGGCTTTTGGAACTGTGCGGATGTGAATCTGTGTCTTCTGAAACAGATGCGGATATCATTCTGTTCAACACATGCGCAGTAAGAGGACACGCAGAGGATCGTGTAGTAGGGAATATCGGTAACCTTAAAGCCATTAAAAAGGAACGTCCGATGACGATCGTTGCAGTAGGTGGTTGCATGGTGCACCAGGAAAAGGTCGCTAGGGTAGTTTTTGACCATTTTCCATATGTGGATATCATTTTCAATACCAACTACATTGATGAGATACCTACATCATTCCTTCAAAGGATCAGCAGCGACAAACGTGTATTTAAGCCGGTCTGCTCGGAATATACTCTGAACGAGAAGATCCCGGTATCCCGTGACAATGTTGCGTGCAGAGCGTTTCTTCCCATTATGTACGGATGTGACAATTTCTGCAGTTATTGCATAGTTCCATATGTGCGAGGCAGGGAGCGGAGCAGACAGCCTGATTCTGTCCTTGAGGAGTTCAGAGCGTGTGTAAACGATTCCTATAAGGATATTATGTTGCTGGGACAAAATGTGAACTCCTATGGAAAAGGGCTGAAATGCAAAGCGGACTTTCCAAGTTTGTTGAAACAGCTGAATGATATACCTGGTGATTTCTGGATACGGTTCATGTCAAGCAACCCCAACGACGCGACGCTTCAGTTGTTTGATACGATCGCTTCCTGTACAAAAGTTGCACGTCATATGCATCTCGCTGTACAGTCTGGAAGCAACCGGATCCTTAAAGAGATGAATCGCCATTATACGGTAGAGGAGTATCTTGCGATCCTTGATTATGCTCGAGCCGTTGTTCCGGACATCTTCTTTACTTCTGATATTATCGTGGGATTCCCAGGTGAGACAGAGCAGGACTTTGAAGCTACTGTGGAACTTATAAAGAAGGCGCGGTTCTATTCCATTTTCAGCTTTATTTATTCAAAGCGTGCCGGAACAAGAGCTGCGGAGATGCCTGATGATACACCGCACAAATTAAAAGCGGAAAGGTTGAATTATCTCAATGAGATACAACGACAGATTACGGAGGAACTGGAAACGCAATTGATCGGAACCAGGCAAAAAGCGCTTTGCCTGGGTGTATTACCCGATGGGCGTTATGAATACAGACTCTCCAACAATGCGGAAGTTACTGTAGATATGGAGGGAACAAAGAACGAATTCTACACCATTGAAATCAGTGATTATATCAACAGAAGACTATATGGAAAAGGAGTATAAAAATGTTTGACGATAACAGAGTCATTGCTATGGCGAGGTCCCTTGGACTTGCTTTGCAGCAGGAGGAGACATTCAGGAATTATTTTGAGGCAAAAAGAAAGAACGATGAGGACGTTCTTCTCCAAAACATGATCGATGATTTTAACGAGCTTCAGAAGAAACTTGATGTAGCATTCTCCAAGGATGAAAAAGACACAGAAGAGATCGAGGTTCTTTCCAACGATATGAATCGTCTCTATCAGGCCATCATGGAGAATGAAAACATGGTCAATTACAACGAGATGAGAGAGCCTTATGACACTTTAACAAAATATATCAATCGCATTCTCTTGGTTGCCATGAACGGCGGAGATCCTTTTGCCGTTAAGGAAACCGATTGCACAGGTAATTGCTCTACCTGTGGTGGATGTGGCTGATACGAGTTTTTAATTCTTTGATAAGAAGGCTTTAATGCATGGATTTACCGATTAACAATCCTCAATTATCACCGATGATGCGCCAGTATCTTGAGGTCAAGCAAAAACATATGGATAAGCTCCTCATGTACCGGCTGGGGGACTTCTATGAACTGTTCTTTGACGACGCGGTGACCGCTTCACGGGAACTGGAGTTAACTTTGACAGGAAGAGACTGCGGTCTTGAAGAGAGGGCCCCCATGTGTGGGGTTCCTTACCATGCTGTGGACAGTTACATATCCCGTCTAGTTGAAAAAGGGTATAAGGTTGTAATTTGTGAACAGATGGAAGATCCCGCTCTGGCCAAGGGGCTGGTGAAAAGGGGAATCGTCCGCATCATAACACCGGGAACGCTCACAGATACGGAATATCTGGAAGATACCAAGCACAATTACCTTTGCTCCTGTTACTCTTCTGAGGATCATAAGGATATCGGCATAGCTTTTGTCGATATTACTACAGGGAACCTGATACTCTCAGAAGTCCAGAGCATTGATGCTCTTCTGAACGAGTTGGGAAGGTACGAACCGAAGGAATTCCTGTTTAACCAAACGCTTGGCGATGCGGCTGAACTGATATCTTTTCTTGATAACAACGCTAAAACATACCAGATCCTTGCTGACTCTTATTTCGTTGCATCGAATGGTAAAGGAAAGCTTTCAGCACTATTTAGCGCAAAGCAGATGACAGTCCTGAAGAAACTGGAAGGAGAGAGTTATCTTTCCGCAGCATGCGCCTTGCTGATGTATCTTGATGAGACTCAGTTTTCCGGGGTGGCACGAATCTGTTCACTGGATTGTTACAGAGTGAAAGACTACATGCTGCTTCCTCAAAGCTGCAAGAGAAATCTTGAGCTTACCCAGACCATGAGGGCGGGGGAAAAGAAGGGAAGTCTTCTTTGGGCAATTGACAGGACAACGACAGCGATGGGGCATCGTCTCCTGCGTTCTTTCCTGGAAAAACCTCTTGTGAGTCCGAAGCAGATCAATGCGAGATTGGATGCCGTAGAGGAGTTTTATGCCAATTCTGTCGTATCGGGTCAGATCATGGACTCTCTCAAAGGAGTGTATGATATCGAACGCATCATGACCCGAATCGTATACGGGAAATGTGTCCCTAGGGATCTGGTAAGCTTTTCGCAAAGCTCGCTCCGGATCAAGGAGATCAAAAATATATCTTCTTCTTTCCGTGCACCGTTATTAAAAAAGATCTCTTCCGAGATCGATTGCTTCGACGACATCAGGGCAAGGATTCAGTCAACCATTGTCGATAATCCTCCGGCACTGATGAAAGATGGCGGATATATCCGGCAGGGATTCAATCCGGAAATCGATGAATTACGCGAATTGTTATTCAACACGAAACAATATTTAGCGAAACTGGAACAGAAAGTACGCGAGGAGACCGGGATAAAGAACATAAAAGTCGGGTACAACAAGGTGTTTGGATACTATTTTGAGGTATCTAAAGGCAATGTCGATCTCGTTCCTGATTCCTTTATACGTAAGCAGACTCTCGTAAACGGTGAAAGATATATTACGGAAGAGTTGAAAGACCTGGAAAACCGCATCCTTTCTTCAGGAGAACGTGTGGATCTGCTGGAACGGCAGGCCTTTGATGATCTTTGCGGATTCCTGCAGGAGAATATTCTCCGTATTCAGAACACAGCTTATTCGATCGCTTATCTGGATTTCCTTTGTTCTATGGGGGATCTTGCCCGGGATTACAGATACTGCAGGCCGGTGGTGGATGATTCCGACGTTATTGAAATAGAAAACGGAAGACATCCCGTTGTGGAGCGGGTTCTTAGAAATGAATTCTTTGTCCCTAACGATACGTATCTGGATTGTAGGGATAGTATGGTTCATATCATTACCGGACCCAATATGGCGGGAAAATCAACATATATGAGACAGGTCGCGCTGATTACAATACTTGCACAGATTGGCGCATTTGTTCCCGCAAGAAAAGCGAGAATCGGTGTAGTAGATGCGATATATACACGTGTCGGGGCAAGTGATGACCTGTTCTCCGGTGATTCAACGTTTATGGTGGAGATGCGGGAGGTAGCGGAAATACTTACCTGTGCAACTCCGAAAAGTCTGGTTATACTGGATGAGATAGGCAGAGGCACTTCGACCTATGACGGAATGAGTATCGCCCGTGCCACGATCGAATATATCTGCAAGGAAAATGGTATAGGCTGCAAAACTCTTTTTGCAACCCATTATCATGAGCTCACCGAGATGGATGCTGATTTCCATAATGTAAAGAACTTTAATATCACTGCTAAGAAGAGGGGAGACTCTTTGACTTTCCTGAGGAGGATCGTCAGCGGCCCTGCTGATGATAGTTATGGTATTGAAGTAGCTTTGCTCGCGGGGGTACCGCATGAAGTATCGGACAGAGCAAAAGAGATACTTAAGACTATGGTAGAAGCAAATCCTGAGCGTATTGAGCGAAGGGTGGTTACTACTACGAATACTCTGACCTCGGCTTTGGAGGAAGAGATTAAGAAGATTCATATTGAGACATTGACTCCTCTTGAGGCAATGAGTATTTTGAATTCGTTGATACAGATGGTGAATGAGAAGGATACAGAGGAAACTCACTAATGGGCTACATTCGCGTATTGGACAAAAATGTCCGGGAATTGATTTCGGCAGGAGAAGTAGTTGAAAGACCTGCATCCGTTGTAAAAGAACTGGTAGAAAACTCATTGGATGCTTCTGCAACAATGATAGAAGTTACTCTTGGACGTAACGGCCTGGATCTGATACAAGTAAAGGATAACGGAAAAGGTTTTGAAAAGGACGATGTGGAAGTTGCTTTTTTGAGGCATGCTACGAGTAAAATCAGTTCCGCTGACGATCTTTTCAACATTGGCTCGTATGGGTTTCGAGGTGAAGCCCTTGCAGCGATCTGTGCTGTTTCGAAGGTCCAACTTGTGACCAAGTCCGCTCATGATCCCCTTGGAACGAAATACATAATTGAGGGTGGAACACCGGTTTCTCTTACCGAGGTAGGGGCGCCGGAGGGAACGATCATTCAGGTAAAGGAACTGTTTTATAACACTCCTGCCAGAATGAAATTTCTCCGGAAGGATGTGGCTGAGGGGAATGCTGTGGAGCAGCTGATGAATCATTTGGCCCTATCTAACCCGGATGTTTCATTTCAGTTGATAAGAGATGGCAAGACTACTGTACGCACAAGCGGACAAGGACTTTACAACACGATATACGAATTGTATCCGCGCGATCTTTCTTCCAATTTGATAGAGGTGAACTATTCATCTGATGCCGGAATTGTAGTGAAAGGATATCTTGTTGAACCTCGTTTTTCACGTCCGAGCAGATCTCTTCAGCACATCTCCATCAACGGGAGATATATTAAAAGCAGAACAATTCAGGCAGCGGTTGAAGAAGCATGCCGAACGTTTGTAATGCAGGGAAGATTTCCTGTTTTTGTGATCGATGTTTTGATGGATCTTTCCGATGTGGATGTAAATGTTCATCCCGCGAAGACGGAGGTTCGTTTCAAGAATGAACGGGAAGTGACTGGAGCCGTATATCACGCGGTACAAAACGCAATCGCATCCACTAAAGAAAAGGTCAGCAATTACGTCTTTGATAAAGTCGTTACAGAAAGTCCTGATCTGACCGCTTCCGATAGCAGTCAAGCAAAGCCGAGCTTTGAACATAGACCTACAATTACCGCACCAAGCGATGCAGTAATGCGGCCGATCAAGAAGGAGATGTATCGTCCGGCTCAGCCTTCTTCTCAGGATTATTCTTCCTACAGGGATTCGGACCTTCCTTTTCAGCAAATCACCAATACGGCTTTGAAGCATACGCTTCATGACATTGAAAAAGAAACGCCTCAGTATGCGTTTGAAGAACATCTTTTGGGAGATGAGACGTCTACACTCAAGGTCTTAGGTGAGATTTTTAACACCTATATCGTCGCCCAGAATAACGAGAATCTTGTTTTGATCGATATGCATGCTGCCCATGAACGGATTCTGTTTGAAGAACTAAGAAATAAAGATATAAGGATATCTTCGCAACTTCTGATGGAGCCGATCATTATTTCACTGAGCCCGGATGAGAAACAGGCGATTCTGGATAATGTTGCTGCATTGGATGAACTGGGTTTTAAGGTAGAAGAAATAGGACAGAATGAGGTCGCTGTCAGGGAGATTCCTACATACCTGAAGATGGGGGCTGTTGAAGGTTCCGTCATAGAAATGGCGGATCAGTTGGTTAATTCCCGCGAAGATCTCACTTTTGAGGCAAAGGAGTGGCTGATGCATTCTGTCTCCTGCAGAGCTGCAATCAAAGCGGGACATAGAGCAACAAATGAGGAGCTGGTATCCCTTACATCCAAGATCCTATGCGGTTCAGTTCCTAAATACTGTCCGCATGGCAGACCTGTTTATGTCCTTCTTTCAAAAGCTGATCTAGAAAAATCATTTGGACGACAGATGTGAAAATGAACACGATATATCTTGGAGGGCCGACCGCATCGGGAAAAACGGAAGTGGCCATTCGTCTGGCAGAACGTTTGAACGGGGAGATTGTATCCTGTGACTCAATGCAGATCTATCGGTATCTGAGTATCGGTACGGCGAAACCGACGGCGGCAGAGCAGGAGCGGTGCAGACATTGGCTTGTGGATTTTCTTGAGCCGAGTCAGGAATATAGCGTATATGAATATGTGAAAGATGCCAGAGAGGCTATAAGTGATATTCTGTCTCGTGGAAAAGTACCGATCGTTGTTGGAGGGACAGGGTATTACATGTCTTCTCTGTTGCATGAAACTCCGTACAGTATTCACAAGGATACAGTTTTTTCTGATATTGTTTCGAAAGAATATGATGTGCCGGGAGGACCGGAGAAGCTCCTGAGGGAGATCACTGAGGCCGATCCTGATCATGGAGAGAAACTATCTGTTCGGGACAGGAAACGAATCATTAGAGCGGTTGAACTATTAAGGAGCACCGGTTCGACGTATTCATATTCTCCGGATATTATCAAGGAAAACGATAACTTCTTATTTTTGTTATCTTTTTGTGACAGAAAAAAATTATATGAACGAATCGAGAAGAGAATCGATATCATGGTTCAAAACGGATTGCTCGATGAAGCGAGATATGTATTTGATAACCGTGAGTCTTTTAAAACCGCTGCGGCTGCAATTGGATATAAAGAGTTTTTTCCCTTTTTCCAGGAAGAGGCTTCAGTTGAGGAATGTATCGCTGAACTGAAAAAGGCCACCAGGCACTATGCAAAGAGACAGATCACGTGGTTTAAAAGGGAAAGACATATAGATATCCAGGTGGACTCAATGTCGACGGATGAGATAATTGATCATATTATTCAGAATCTTTGATTATTAAAGGAATTGTTTCGTGAAAAAGTATGTTCCAAAGATAATGGGAATCGTTCTGGTGTTACTTGTGACACTGTACTTTGTTTTCCAGATATACTTTGTAGTTTCTCCGAATTACAGAACAGAAGTAGCATCTCTGTTCGAAGTTACCGATGAGGTCACTGCGGAAGGAACCGTTGTTCGAGGTGAGAAAGTCGCTCACTCTGATTCCGGTGTAAAGTATTTTATCGTTTCAGACGGTGACAAAGTTGCTGCCGGTTCTGTGGTTGCAGAGCGGTACGAAAGCTCAACGGTTGCGGAAAAAAGCATTGAGTTGGATCTGTTGAGACAGGAGTCTGCTGTCCTTGCAAGTATTCAGAGCGGAAACAGGGGATCAGCGAACCTCTCTTCATTGAACAGAAGTATATACAACAATCTATCCAATTATATGGATGATATTCTGAGCGGTGATTTTACTGGAATTGGCAGTGAGAAAATTGAACTCGTATCGCTGTTTGGAGCTTACGCTTTATCATCCGGGGGAGAAATGGATGTTCAGGAAAGGCTTGATGAAGTTAATCACCAGATTGCTGAGTTATCCAGAGAAAGCCTTCATCCCAGTGGACAGATTTTTACAGCTGATTCCGGGTACTTTATCTCGTTTATCGATGGATGCGAAGATATCCTGCATTCTGAAGACCTTGAATCAATGACCGTAAAGGAAATCGTTGATAAAGTTAATCTCGCTCATTCTTCCTATTCATACAATGACTCGGATTATAAAATCCTTTCTGACTTCAGCTGGCAATATGTATGTCATATGACTGAAGATCAAGCATCCAGACTTCGCACAGGAAGAACCTATACTCTCAGTTTCAAATACAGCTCCGCAGGAGATATTCCGGCCAGGGTTTCAGCGATAAAAAAGGACGAGACATCGCAGGAGGTCATCGTTGTCTTCGATGTGGAGAGACTGAATCCCTCTATAGCTCTTCTTAGAAATGAAGATGTAACAATCAAGTTTTACAATTACAGCGGTATTCGGGTGCGAAGGAGTTCCTTGCGACTGGTCGATGGTGAATTGGGTGTCTTTATAAAATATGGTGACACGGTCAAATTCAGAAAGGTCAACATCATATATGAGACAGATGATTTCATCGTCTCCGGTTTGGATGATGAGGGGGATGGTTATCTTACCATGTATGACGAAGTGATCGTCACAGGTAAGGACCTGTATGTTGATAAAAAGCTTGCTTAATATCGAAATGATTGACAAAGCAGAGGGTTAATACTTACAATAACAAGGATAAAAGACGGAGATTAAGAGGGCAGACTCACCTCTGGTACAGAGAGCCGTTGGTAGGTGCGAAACGGTGCAGACGAGTCATGCTGTCGCTTATGAGTCCGACATCTGAGAAATGGTATTAGGGTGTCGCGTATTACCTGCGTTAAAGGTATCAAAGAGGCTGATAATTGTCAGCAATGCGGGTGGTACCGCGGCAATCGTATTGTCGTCCCGGAGCATGGCTCCGGGACTTTATTTATTGGAGGAAAAATGAAGGAATTAGAGAAACAGTACAATCCGAAAGAGGTCGAAAGCAAGACCTATAAGTTCTGGATGGATCATAACTATTTCCATGCTGTTTGTGATCCCGAGAAAAAGCCATATACCATCGTAATGCCCCCGCCAAACATCACAGGACAGCTTCACATGGGTCATGCCTTGGACATGACTCTGCAGGATGTGCTGATCCGCACGAAAAGGATGCAGGGTTATTCCGCACTTTGGCTTCCTGGCACTGACCATGCCGCAATCGCTACTGAGGCTAAAATTGTGGAGGCTATGCGCAAAGAGGGCATTACCAAAGAGGATCTTGGCAGAGAAAAGTTCCTTGAGAGAGCATGGGCCTGGAAAGAACAGTACGGAAACAGGATCAACGAGCAGATCAAATCTCTCGGAAGCTCCTGCGACTGGGAGAGAGAACGCTTTACCATGGATGAAGGCTGCTCTGATGCAGTGCTTGAAGTTTTTTTGAAACTGTATAAGAAAGGCCTGATTTATCGCGGGGAGAGGATCATAAACTGGTGTCCTCACTGCCATACTTCCATCTCTGACGCTGAAGTGGAATTTAAGGAGCAGGATGGCTTTTTCTGGCACCTTCGTTATCCTTTTGCAGATGGATCCGGTTACCTCGAACTGGCTACTACCAGACCAGAAACACTTCTTGGCGATACTGCCGTAGCTGTAAATCCTTCAGATGAAAGATACAAGGATGCTGTCGGCAAAATGCTGATCCTTCCTCTTGTGGGGCGTGAGATCCCTGTAGTCGCTGATGAATACGTCGAGATGGATTTTGGAACTGGTGTTGTGAAGATCACTCCTGCTCATGATCCGAATGACTACGAAGTAGGATTGCGCCATAACCTTCCCATCATTAATGTCATGGACGAGAGTGCCGTTATTAATGAAAATGGCGGTAAATACTGCGGTATGACCAGGGAAGAGTGCCGGAAGCAGATCGTGAAGGATCTTGAGGAAGGTGGCTACCTTGTTGAAATAGAACCGTACAAACACAATGTCGGAACATGCTATCGATGCGGTACAAACATCGAGCCTGCGTTGAGCAAACAGTGGTTCGTCAAGATGCAGCCGCTTGCTGATCCTGCAATCAAGGCCGTGGAAGAAAACAGGGTTCGGTTTGTTCCGGATCGTTTTTCCAAGACATACTTCAACTGGATGTACAATATCAAGGATTGGTGCATTAGCCGTCAGCTTTGGTGGGGTCACAGAATACCTGCTTATTATTGCGATGATTGCGGAGAAATGGTTGTCGCCAAATCGATGCCTGAAGTTTGTCCGAAATGCGGAAAGACTCACTTCCATCAGGACGAAGATACTCTGGATACCTGGTTCTCATCCGCGCTTTGGCCGTTCTCTACTCTTGGCTGGCCGAAGGAGACTGATGAACTGAAGTATTTCTATCCGACCAACACTTTGGTGACCGGATATGACATCATCTTCTTCTGGGTTGCCCGTATGGTATTCTCCGGAATAGAACAAATGGGTGATATTCCTTTCGATACGGTCTTTATACACGGGCTTGTCAGGGATTCTCAGGGTCGCAAAATGTCAAAATCTTTAGGAAACGGTATCGATCCTATTGAGGTAATCAACCAGTTTGGTGCGGATGCGCTGAGATTTATGCTCGCATCCAGTGTCAGCCCTGGAAATGATATGCGTTATTCCGAGGAAAAGATCACAGCTGCAAGGAACTTCTGCAATAAAATCTGGAACGCTGGACGGTTTATCCTCATGAATGACGTGAGTGGGGTCAAACCTGACGTTCTTCCTGATCAACTTACCGTAGAGGATCAGTGGATTCTCTCTAAACTTTCCAATGTAATAGCAGAAGTCACGGATAATCTCGAAAAGTATGAACTTGGTATTGCGGCGAACAAAGTGTACGATTTCGCGTGGGATGTTTTCTGTGACTGGTATGTTGAACTTGCCAAGCTTCGCCTGAATTCTGGGGATGCAACTGCTGCAGCAAATTGTAAGCAGGTTCTCGTATTTGTCTACACAAATATTCTGAAGATGCTTCATCCGTTCATGCCGTTTATTACGGAAGAGATCTATTCTGCAATTCCCACAGCATGTGAAAGCATCATGATTTCCGATTGGCCATCCTATAAAGCTCCTGAAACATTCGGAGCAAAAGAGGAAGACTTCGAAAAGATCATGAATGTGATTAAGGCTGTTCGTGTTCTGAGAGCAGAGAAAAATGTTCCACCTTCAAAACTGCTCGACCTTACCATAGAAACAGCTCAAAAGGCTGTTTTTGAAGCTGGCATAAGCTTTATTCAGCGTTTGGCGAAGGCAGAAACAGTTACTGTAACTGAAAAGGCAGACATTGCAGATGCTGTTCAGGGTGTGACTGATGTTGCTAGAGTGCTTATTCCTTATTCCGAGCTTGTTGATCGGGAGAAGGAGATCGAGAAGCTTAACCGAGAACTTGCTTCTTTGGAGAAGGATATGAAGGGGCTTGAAGGAAGACTGAATAATCCTCAGTTCCTGTCAAAGGCTCCGGAAAATGTAGTGCAAGGGGAGAGAGAGAAACTTGCAAGACTGGAAGCGAAGAAGACACTGATTCTCGAAAGCCTGGAGAAGCTTCACTAAAAAGGACTAAATGGGAATCCAAAGGGAGAGAGATCACCTTTTGGATTCCCATAATCCAGATAACGGATTTGTATGATAGGTGCGCCTAACGATGTAAATTAATGCTTGACTTCTCACAATAGTTATATTATTCTAATAAAGCGCTTTGAAAAAAGCATCATATATGGCCCGGTAGTTCAGTTGGTTAGAACGCTAGCCTGTCACGCTAGAGGTCGTGAGTTCGAGCCTCATCCGGGTCGCCATATGCTTCTGTAGCTCAGTTGGTAGAGCAGAGGACTGAAAATCCTCGTGTCGTTGGTTCGATTCCGACCGGAAGCACCATTAATGCGGGTTTAGCTCATCTGGTAGAGCGCCACCTTGCCAAGGTGGAGGTAGCGAGTTCGAGCCTCGTAACCCGCTCCATTTTTTATCTGGCGCCTTAGCCAAGTGGTAAGGCAGCAGTCTGCAAAACTGCTATGCTCCAGTTCAAATCTGGAAGGCGCCTCCAACGCATAAAAGACGGAGTGTTCATGCTCCGTCTTTTTGATGTATAATTTCTTTTAGTTACAGATTTAGGAGTTTTCGATATGCTTAAATCTATTTTTGTTTGTACCAACTGCGGTTCTACTACTTCGAAATGGTACGGTCGATGCCCGTCTTGCGGAGAGTGGAACACGCTTGAGGAGAATACTGTAGAAACAGGGAAGAAGGGGACTAAAAGCAATTCTCATCCGGGAAGCGTTCTTACGATTCCGCTTTCTGACGTGGAGGGCGTAGAAGAGATCCGGTACACAACAGGGATTGGTGAGTTAGATCGGGTATTGGGCGGCGGCATTGTGAAAGGCTCTGTCGTATTGCTTGGAGGTGAGCCGGGATCAGGAAAATCTACTCTTCTTCTGCAGATGTGCGGACATGTTTGTGAAACAGCATCGGTTCTCTATATTTCAGGCGAGGAATCTGCGCGTCAGATCAAATTAAGAGCGGATAGATTGGGTGTCAATTCTGAGAATCTGCTGATTGCGAATGAGACCGATGTCGGAAAAATCGGAAACCTTATTCAAGCTGACAAACCCGACTTATGTATTATAGATTCCATTCAGACAATGGAGATCGAGGGAGTGACATCGTCAGCAGGAAGCATCGTACAGGTAAGAGAATGTGCGTCAGCTTTAACCAGAACTGCGAAATCACTAGGGATTCCGATCTTCATTGTCGGTCATGTAAATAAAGATGGTGCGATTGCCGGTCCAAAGGTAATGGAACATATTGTTGATACGGTAATGTACATCGAAGGAGACAGATATCTCGCTCTTAGGATTTTACGTTGTGTGAAGAACAGATTTGGTTCTACCAATGAGATAGGGATATTTGATATGACTGACAAAGGACTGGTTCCCGTTGCTAACCCAAGTATGATTCTGCTTGAAGGAAGAAATGAGAATCTATCCGGTTCCTGTCTTACGTGTATCATGGAAGGTACCAGACCGGTTTTAGCAGAGATACAATCTTTGACCTCTAAAACAGCTTTTTCTGTTCCGAGAAGAACTGCGGATGGTTATGATTATAATCGTGCAAACTTGATTATAGCCGTCCTGGAGAAAAGGGCTGGATATTATATCAGTGCTTTGGATGTATATCTAAATGTTACAGGTGGAATTCGCCTTGACGAAACAGCCAGTGATCTGGCCGTGGCAATAAGTATTGTATCTTCAATACTGGATAAAACGTTACCAGAAGGAACGGTTGCCTTTGGAGAAATCGGATTGGGGGGAGAGGTACGTAGTGTACGAGATCCGCATATACGTGTTAAGGAATTAGAGAAACTAGGTTTTAAACGTTGTATTCTTCCAAAAGCGAATTTACGTAAATTGAATTCCAAAGATTATAATATCGAGCTCATTGGTTTGTCCAACGTAAAAGAAATTGGAAAATTACTAAAATGAAAATAGGCTCTTTCAGTGAAAATCCATAAATGGAATTTACTGAGAGAGCCTTGGATTTATACGGGGGATGTGGTAAAATTCATTATAAGCAATTTCGCTAAATGAAAGTTTAGCGAAGCACAGGGAAGGTTTAAACGTATATTCGCGGATTATGCATTATGGTCTTCTTGTCCTGCGCATCGCTTGTCCACGGCCTATTTATCGTATTAGTTATATATATCATTATTTATTATTGTTAGGACTTATTTATGAAATACGCTGGATGCCCTCCAATTATTCGAGAATTCCTTTTATATTTAGAAACGATTCGCAATTTATCATCTCGTACGGTTAATGCGTACTGGATTGATCTACGTACGTTCTTTCGTTATATGTATCATTATCGTAATCTAGTCGATCCGGAGGTTCCGTTCGGTGATATTTCTATTGAAGACCTATCGATTGATTTTATTAGAACGATCACACAATTAGACATATACGAGTATTTACACTATACGATGAACAGCCGCGATAATAATGCTAATACCCGTTCTCGGAAAATCTCAGCATTGCGGTCATATTTTAAGTACTTAACTGTAAAGGTCCATAAATTGGAGAATAATCCTGTTAAGGACCTTGAAGTTCCCTCCTTAAAGAAGAGCCTTCCCAGATATCTTTCACTTGACGAGAGTGTTTCTTTGCTGAATGCAGTAGATGGCGATTTTGCTTCTAGAGATTATTGTATGATTACCCTCTTTCTGAATTGTGGCATGAGATTATCAGAGTTATGCGGTATTAATATAAACGACATTCATGAAGAGACGATCACAATTACAGGTAAAGGTAATAAAGAACGTCAGGTATACCTGAATACAGCATGCAAGAAAGCGATAGCAAGATACTTCCGCGACCGTAATCAAAGGACGTATGCTCATAAAGACAGACAAGCTTTATTTCTAAGCAGGACTGGAAGCCGCCTGACACCAAGAAGAGTTGAGCAGATCGTAAACGGTTATTTGGAGAAAGCGGGGCTTTCCGGACAAGGATATACGGTACATAAGTTGAGACATACAGCCGCTACTTTGATGTATCGGTACGGTGATGTGGATATTCTGACGTTAAAAGAAATACTTGGACATGCTCACACATCTACAACGGAGATATATACACACCTTGATGATAAACGGCTAAAAGAAGCAGCAGATGCTTCCCCGCTATCTGAACTTGAATACCAGAACAAAAAGAAAGGAGCCGATTAATGGCTCCTTTTCCTTTATGTAATTAGTCTTTCTTGTCAGCTTTCTTATCGGTTTTACTATCAGAAGTAAGATCAAGCTTTTCAACTTCCTGAACTGCCCATTTCATTAGTCTGACTTTGACGCGATCGGAACCCGTCTCAATGAGCAAAGTGTCATCTTTAATGCTAACGACACGACCAACGATTCCGCCGATTGTGGTTACTCCGTCGCCTACTTCAATGCTGTTACGCATCTCAGCCTGTTGTTTATCACGAACTCTCTGCGGGCGTATCACCATGAAGTACATCATTACGAGCATTACGCCCAGCAATACGAATGAATAGTAATCTTGAAAAGGCATAATAATATTTCTCCTCCAAACTCTAATTGCGAACATTATATAACACTTAATGGTAATTAGACAAGGAATTAAATCCTGGAATCCAAGCGGTCAGCATATGTGTCAGCAAATTCATCAAAGCGATCTCCTGCTATAGCGGATCGGATCTCTTCCATCAAGTGGTTGTAGAAATACAGATTATGCATTACACACAGCCTAAGACCAAGGATCTCATTTGCTTTTATCAGATGATGAATGTATGCTCTTGAAAAACCTTTCCCGCAAACAGGACAATTGCAACTGGGATCTATCGGCCTCTGGTCCAGTTCATATTTTTTGTTATTGATGTTAATGATACCGTCCCATGTGAACAGATGCCCGTGTCTACCGTTTCTTGCCGGCATTACACAGTCAAACAAGTCTACGCCAAGCCTTACAGAGTTAATAATGTTTCCTGGTGTGCCTACCCCCATTAGATATCGTATTTTATCTTTGGGGGCGTGAGGTTCGACGATATCTATGATATGATACATCACTTCCGCAGGTTCTCCGACGGCAAGACCACCGATAGCGTATCCATCACAGTCCAGTTTGGCGATCTCTTTCATGTGTTCGATACGGAGATCATCAAAAGTGGCTCCCTGATTGATTCCGAATAGCAATTGGTGGGGATTGACTGCATCGGGTGCGCTGTTGCACTCTTTCATGGCCTTCTGACATCTGAGCAGCCATCGATATGTTCTTTCAACGGATCGGGAAGCATATTCATATGTGGCCGGGTTTTGAACGCATTCGTCGAATGCCATAGCTATAGTGCTCCCCAAACGCGACTGTATCCTCATACTTTCTTCGGGGCCTATAAAAATCTTCCGTCCATCTACGTGTGAGTTGAATGTAACGCCTTCTTCTTTAATATTTCTCAATTTCGCTAAAGAAAATACCTGAAAACCGCCACTGTCTGTAAGCACAGGACCATTCCACTTCGTCATCTCCCTGATTCCGCCTAATTGGTGGATAAGCTCTTCACCCGAGCGCACATGCAGATGATAGGTGTTGGACAGCATTACCTGACATTTTATTTCCTGGAGATCCGCTGAGGATAACCCACCCTTGATAGCTCCGGCTGTAGCTACATTCATAAATGCAGGGGTCTGAAAATCGCCATGCACGGTATGAAAGTGACCAAGTCTGGCCCTGCCGTCTTGTTTGATAAGTGAAAACATTGACTCTTCCCCTTTTAGATAATTATCCCGTTTAAATGGTCTATTTCATGCTGAATGATCTGGGCAGTAAAGCCTGAGAAGGCCTTGATTTGAGGAATAAATGATTCGTCAAAATACTGAACTACGATATCTTCATATCGGGATGCGGGTCTGATACCAGTCAATGAGAGGCAGCCTTCTTGTGTATGATACAAGCGACTTTTCTTAATAATCCTGGGATTAAACATGACGGTGTTTACTTCCGCGTCTGTGAAGATGATGACCTTTTTCTTGTAGCCTATCATATTGGCGGCCATTCCTACACATTCCTCTTTGTGGTATTCCAAGGTGTCCCTAAGGTCGGTAGCGATGTACAGGTCATCTTTTGTTGCTTCTGAAGACTTCTGACCAAGAAATAAAACGTCTTTAACAATAGGTTTGATCATGGACTTACTGTATAAACATTGCATCTCCAAAACTGAAGAAGCGATATTTATCCTCCACGGCATGCTTATAAGCGTTCATTGTATTGTCATATCCGGCAAATGCGCTTACGAGCATAATAAGTGTGCTTTCAGGAAGATGAAAATTGGTTATTAAAGCGTCCATAACATTAAAATGGAATCCAGGGTAAATGAAAATGCTGGTGTCTTCATGACAAGGACATATACAACCATGTTTTGCATAAACGGACTCCAGAGTTCTGCAGGAGGTGGTCCCGGTGCAGATTACTCTCCTTCCCTCGTCTTTGGCACGCTGAATAATAGCGGCGTTTTTCTCATCTATAGAGTAGGATTCCGTATGCATGATATGTTTGGAAATATCTTCTTCCTTTACAGGACGAAATGTCCCTAATCCTACATGAAGTGTCACTTCAGCGATTTCTACACCTTTTTCTTTGATGGATTCAAGCAACTCCTCAGTATAATGAAGGCCTGCCGTCGGGGCAGCAGCTGATCCGAGAGGCTTTGCATAAACTGTTTGGTAGTCGTCGTTATTCTCAAGTTCTTTTGTAATGTAGGGAGGAACCGGCATTTTTCCCACTTGGTCCAGGATGTTGTAGAAGTTCTCCCCTTCCGGGTATGTAAATTCAACGACTCTTTTTCCGTCTTCCAGATAATCTTCTACAAAGGCGGAAAGTTTATCCGAGATTACGACTTCGGTGTTCTTGTGAAGTCTTTTTCCTGGACGAACCAAACACTCCCAGGTGCTGTTTCCCAATTGCTTGAGAAGAAGTATCTCGACATTGGCACCCGTCTTTTTTGTGCCGTAAAGCCTGGCAGGAATAACCTTGCTGTTGTTGATTACTATGACATCACCTTTGTTAAGATACTCTTTTATATCATAAAAAAATCTGTCTTCAAGTGCCCCGGTTTGACGATCCATAACTAACAAGCGGGAGTGGTCTCTTGGCTCAACAGGAAACTGGGCGATCAGTTCTTGAGGTAAATCATAATAAAATTCTGACTTCGTCATTATAATATCCCTTCTCAATAAGTAACTTCGTAATTATATTAACTACACAAACACTTTGCAAGGAAGAAGCACATAGTCTATTAAGATATGAGTATATGGAGCGAGCGTATGTAGAGAATGGTATCCGTTATCCAGCTTTGTAATATGGATTAATCATATAGGATTTCATTTCCCAAAGATGTGGGTTTTGGATTGAATCTTCCACTACGACTATGTTATCATACAGGTAATTTGGTGTTTTAGAAGGGATACATAATCTATGGAACAATTTGTGTATGAATTATTCGGAAACCTAACCAATCTTGACTATAAGATGGTTATCATGTGGATCATTGGCGGAGTCCTGATCTATCTGGCAATTGCCAAAGAGATGGAACCGTCCTTGCTCCTCCCTATGGGATTCGGTGCAATCCTTGTTAACTTGCCGATGTCCGGAGTAATCACTCAGGTCATTAACGGTGAAGAAGAAGTTGGTGCATTTGATGTGTTGTTCAATGCCGGAATTGCAAATGAGTTGTTTCCTCTCATTTTGTTCATCGGCATTGGGGCAATGATCGACTTCGGCCCCCTTCTTTCCAATCCAAAGCTTATGCTGTTTGGTGCTGCTGCTCAGTTCGGAATCTTTTTCACCTTGAGCATGGCTTCCTTGTTTGGTTTTAGCATGCAGGACGCGGCATCTATCGGTATCATTGGCGCTGCTGATGGCCCGACCGCAATCTTTGCTGCTAACTATTTCAATTCCAACTATAAGGGTGCTATCTTTGTTGCAGCGTATTCTTATATGGCACTTGTACCGATTGTCCAGCCTCCTGTTATTCGCGCGTTGACCTCTAAAAAAGAAAGACTGATTCGTATGAATTACGAGCCGCAATCTGTATCTCAGACAACAAAGATTCTTTTCCCGATCGTAATCAGCATTGTTGTTGGACTTGTTGCTCCTAGATCTGTTGCTCTTATCGGATTCCTGATGTTTGGTAACCTGATCCGTGAATGCGGTGTATTGAATGGCCTTTCCGAGTCTGCTCAGAATGAGCTTGCAAATCTTGTAACGATTTTCCTTGGTATTACAGTCGCAACTCAGATGGCAGCCGATAAGTTCCTTAAAAAAGAAACTTTAATGATTATGGCGCTTGGCCTTGTTGCTTTCGTATTTGATACTGCTGGTGGTGTCATGTTTGCTAAGATCATTAACCTCTTCCTCCCTGAAGGAAAGAAACTCAACCCCATGATCGGTGCGACTGGTATATCCGCTTTCCCGATGTCTGCTCGTGTTGTACATAAGATGGGACTTGAAGAAGATAACCAGAACTTCCTGCTTATGCAGACAATTGGCGTTAATGTGTCCGGACAGATCTGTTCTGTCATTGCAGGCGGTATCGTCATGAACTTAATTGCGAGAGGTTAAAAATATGGAAATCAATGTAGCTCAATTCTTGGCCAGTCTGCTTATCATGCTTAAAGGAATGGTTGGTATCTTCGTCGTTATTGGTATCATTTTCCTTTCCACGCTGGTACTGAATAAAGTTTTTAAAGGTAAATAATTACTGCTTTAGTTTATAAGAAATGGCGGATCCTTAAAATGGATCCGCCATTGTTCTATTAGTTGACTTAAGTCAGTTGAGCACGGAACGTGCGAAACAAAAAACCACGTGCTATGCACGTGGGTAATAAAAGTTTATAACAAAAACCTATCCCTTTGCTA
>Ga0256404_1000980_pt1 | contig 72462 bp, 72 predicted proteins | sample RumenRJG_01DNA_FD_185990 | JGI IMG/M metagenome (GOLD analysis project Ga0256404, IMG submission 185990) | Bovine rumen microbial communities from Lethbridge, Alberta, Canada - RJG_01 | ecosystem: Host-associated > Mammals > Digestive system > Stomach > Rumen | place: Canada: Alberta | collected...
TTGTTTTCATCGCTTTCGCACAAATTCTGAATTTACTGTTTTAAAGGTCTTCAATTTTCATTGAAGCGTTCTGATTGATTCTCAAAATCTTTCAAGGTTTCTCACTGTTCAGTTATCAATGTTCTTTGTTTGCTCTCTTACAACAGCTTGTTCATTTTATCAAATCGCTGTTCGTTTGTCAAGCACTTTTTTATTTTTTGAACTTTGTTTTAAGTTCTCTGTCTTGCGACAGCTTGTTTATTCTATCAAAATGTTTTGCATTTGTCAAGAACTTTTTTCACAACTTTTTCAACTTATTTTCAAAGCAGTATCTATAAAGTTATGTTTGTAAAATGTAACTCACAAGCTCTACAACTCAATGTGTCCTGCGAGTCAGCTTTGATATAATATCATCTGTGTCACATAAAGTCAACACATTTTTTATTTTTTTATATATATTTTTTTCTCATTGTTTTTACACAACTATATATTGTATTTACATACTTATCCACATACCATTTATTGCTTATGTACTTTTCTCTTTTATGCATTATTACACCGGTTTAAGCTACAGTATATTTTCTATCAGCTTCATGACCGGGTTGTTTTCATACAGATACTTAAGCATCAGGGAATCATTTATATATAGTGTCATTGTCTGTCCTGCTTCTGATGTGGCTAACAATGATATGAGCGCAAGGAGCAGCCATACTATAACTATTCCTTTTATAAAACCTACGCCAAAGCCGGCAACCCTGTTTACGGTACTTATAACCGGCACTCTTTCTATTTTTCGTATTAGTCTGCGGACAAAGTACTCCACTATTCCCAGCAAAAAGATTACTATAAAAAAAGATAGTCCTGTCATGATGGCATTGGTAAGCTGCATGGATATTGAGTCGTATGCCCCGGATTTCTGCAGCAATATGTTTGCCATATCAAAATCGCCCGTGGCTTTCTGTCCCTGTACAGCTATTTGTTTTTCGATATTACTGCATATGACAGACTCTATCCCTGTCTGCGATAATATATTATCCCTGACATATGGGGCTGCCATGGTTGACGCTGTGAGCATCAGTATACAGGCTGCAAGTGAATACACTACGCGAAGGAGTCCTCTTGTGTATCCTCTCACTGCATTCCATGCAATTATGCATATCACTACTATTAATAACCAATTCATTTGAGCCTCACCTCGTCCATCGCCCCTTCATATATGAATATATAGTTATTAATGCCTGATTTATACATTACCTTATACAATTTCTGGTCGAAGGTATGGTAAAATTTTTTCACTCCGTGTATGGTGTATATCTCACACGCGGTTTCGCCGGTCACACATACCTCATTATTGCTGTCAAATTCTATATTCCGGTATGCTATTGACGTATCATTTTCCATGAGCATTTTACCGTTAAAATCATACAGCTTAATATGACTGGTGCATTTTTTATCGTTGTTGGAGTATGCTACTCCTATATATTTGTTGTTATAAAATACGCTGTCTATCTGTTTTTCCAGCTTTATTTTCTGCTTTAGCTTCGGCTTCTGGCTTCCGTCAAATACCATGATGTTTTTGTCGGATACCGCTATCATTTTGTTGTCGGACACGTATGCTATCTCAGGAATCAACTGATCCTCGTATTTGTATGTGCCCACGTTGTTGTCAATCTCATTCTGTCCTACTGAGCCAAAGTTGTAAAATGCTATCACACTGTCTGTTTTTCCATTTGATAAATCTATCATATCGACGGCAAGCTTTTTAGCGTCATATGAGAGTGCTATATCGACAGGAATGTTCTTCTGCTCGCCGAAAAATTCTCCGCTGGCAAGCTCCTTTCCGCTTGTGTCATACAGCTTTACATAGTAATTTTTATCTTCGTTTACAAGCACCGCCACGGTTCCCTGTCCGGCTATGCATGCTTTGATTATAGGCAGTGATGTACTTATCTGCTTTTTTATGCCTTTTTTGTCCATAATATACAGCTCTGTTCCACCCTTGTCATAGATGGTCATATAGCTTTTACATGTGACTACCTGTGGCGATGACATCTCAAATGCCTGGTTCCATATACGGTTTCCGTCTGAGTCTGTATACAATACGCCATCATTGCTGTACTCCACTACCGCTCCGCAGAAATCAACGAACGACACCGCACTCTTGTCCTTCTGCTCCACGCTGTTTTTTACGTCAAAGGACTTGTAGGTGCGCAGCGCCATCCACAACCATACTATAAGAAATAAAGCCACGACTGCTGCCACGACTATTATTATTCTTTTTGCTATTTTTCTTCTGTGCTTTCGTATTTTCTCCTCGAGCTCGTCCAAATCGGTCTCGACAGTTTTAAAGTCTGCTCTCTGTGCCATAATCTTATCCTTTTGTTCTACTTCCAAAGTATTTGTTACTTGTCAGTATACCATTCACCGGATATTTTTTCCACTGGAATTAAATCTTCTTCTGTGGACATGGCAGGAAGTGTCTCCTTTTTGTCTATTGTTCCGCTCATTCCAGCGCCGGCTTTAAGCCCGATAAGCACTATAAGCACTGCTATCGCTGCAATCATCACTACAGATGTAAGTGAACCCTTGCGCGGTTCTTTTCCTGCCTCCATGGCTTTTCTGTACCGGCCGCGTTCTTTCGATATGCTGCCAAATTCCTCAGGAAACGACACATTGATTCTGTCGTCTGCCGAAGCGCTTCTATGTATCCGGCTGTAGTTGCTTTTGGCCACTGTGTCAGTGTCCTCATACCGGCTGCTGCTTTTATTATTGTCATCGGCATTACTATAACTATCGATTTTATTATTGTTGTTTGCATTACTATAGCTGTAGGTTTTATTGCAGGTGTCAGTTTCATTATAGCTGTCAGCACTATCACAATGCTCATTCATGCGGTAATATACAAAAAATCCTGTCTTTTTCTTCAGATGATTATTCTTTTTGATAAAGAAGTTTTCCTCATGCTCGGTCCTGTTCAAAAGGAACATAAGCTGATGAGCACCGCCAAAGTGCTCCCTGTGTATATTTTCAAGCATTGGTGTTGGCTCAGCCGGAAAATCCTCCTGCCTGAATGCCCATCCGACAATAATCAGCTCCTCGTAGCTTTTCTTTATCTCCGCAAACACTCTGCTCCATACCTTGTTGGTCCAAAGAGGCGCATTTTTGTCAAACTCCATATCATATACTGCAATCGCCGCCTCCACAAATGTGGCATACCTGCCTCCGCTGCTCTCCGTATGTCCCATAAGTACAAAAACCTCTTTATCCTTAAAGCCCTCTGTCTTTATGCGCTTGTACGCTTTCTCCGATATGTAAACCCGGCCCTCATCCGCCGGTGTGCCAATCTGTCTGACGTTGTTCGTCACAATATCTATCATGCCAGCCTCCTTTTTCGGTCAGCATAGCACTTTCAAAATGTAAATTTATGCAAAATTGTGCGATTATAAAAACTTTTTGAATTTAATCCCCAACGAAAAAAGGGCGCATGAATCCATGCGCCCGACTTTTCACACATATGAAAAAGTAAAATGCTTCGCACTCAACAAACTACATACCACCGGAAAGCATACAGAATGTTCCGAAGAAACAATATGAACTGCCGCAGGGTTCCATTATGTAAAATAGCAAGAATGACTAAACTCATTCAACACGCTATCCACACGAAATCCTGCGGCTGACTTCATATTTTTTCTGAGGAATATACTGTACGCTGCACCGGTGAACACAGCCTCCAAGTGCGAAGCTCATACTCCACTACTTCATATAATTCTTTACTTTGTTGTAAATCCCCTCTGCATCCAGCCCATACTTGTGGATAAGCTCCACTGCCGGTCCTGACTCGCCGAAGCGGTCCTCTACACCGATACGCAGAAGCTTTGCAGGCTGCTCCTCACAGAGTACCTCTGCCACAGCACTTCCGAGTCCTCCATTGATAGAGTGCTCCTCTACTGTGACTGCCTTGCCTGTCTTTGATACAGATTTAACAATCAGTTCTCTGTCGATTGGCTTGATTGTATGGATATTGATAACCTCAGCATCTATGCCGTCTGCTGCGAGCATTTTTGCTGCCTCAAGTGTCTCTGATACCTCAAGTCCTGTTGCAAATATAGATACATCCTTGCCTTCCTTGAGTACGATACCCTTTCCGATTTCAAACTTGTAGTCCGGTGTGTCGTTGATTACAGGCACTGCAAGTCTGCCGAATCTAAGGTATACAGGGCCCACATGGTCGTATGCTGCCTTTACTGCGGCTCTTGCCTCCACATCGTCTGATGGGTTTATTACAACCATGCCCGGGATTTCTCTCATGAGTGAAAGGTCCTCGAGGCACTGATGTGTAGCTCCGTCCTCACCTACAGAGATTCCTGCATGTGTGGCACCTATCTTGACATTGAGATGAGGATATCCTATTGAGTTTCTTACCTGGTCATAGTTTCTGCCTGCTGCAAACATGGCAAATGAGCTGATAAAAGGCACCTTGCCGCATGTAGCAAGTCCTGCTGCGATACCTGTCATATTGCACTCTGCGATTCCGCAGTCCCAGTGACGCTCAGGAAACTCTTTCTGGAAGATACAGGTCTTTGTGGCACCTGCCAGGTCAGCATCAAGTACAATAAGGTCATCGTGTGCTTTTCCAAGCTCTACGAGTGCGTTTCCGTAGCTATCTCTTGTAGCGATTTTCTTTACTTCTGACATAATGCTTCACCTGCCTTTTCTAAGTCTGCCATTGCGATTTCATACTCCTCGTCATTTGGAGCCTTTCCATGCCATCCTGCGGCATTTTCCATGAATGATACGCCCTTGCCCTTTACAGTCTTTGCGATAATGGCTGTAGGCATGCCCTTTGTCTCACGAGCCTCCTTGAATGCTGCCCTGATCTGGTCGAAATCGTTGCCATCAATGTTGATTACGTGGAAATTGAATGCCTCAAACTTCTTGTCGATTGGGTATGGCGAGCATACGTCCTCAACAGAGCCGTCTATCTGGAGGTTATTGTTGTCAACGATGACTACGAGATTGTCGAGCTTGCGGTGACCTGCCCACATGGCTGCCTCCCATATCTGTCCCTCCTGAATCTCGCCATCTCCTGTGAGTGTGTATACACGGTAATCCTTCTTGTCATATTTTCCTGCTGCAGCCATTCCTACTGCGGCAGATACGCCCTGTCCGAGCGAGCCGCTTGACATATCAATGCCAGGGATGTGCTTCATATCAGGATGTCCCTGCAGATATGAGCCTGTATGACGGAGTGTCTTTAAATCCTCCTTTGGAAAATATCCTTTCTCTGCGAGAGTAGAGTAAAGTCCCGGTGCTACGTGTCCCTTTGAGAGCACGAAACGATCCCTGTCCTCCCATTTAGGATTGGCAGGGTCTACATTCATCTCCTCAAAATACAGATATGTAAAAATATCTGCTGATGAAAGTGATCCACCCGGATGTCCGGATTTGGCACTGTGAACTGCTGTCACAATGTCCTTGCGAATTTCATTCGCCATCTTCTCAAGTTCAAGATTGTTCATGATGTCTCCTTCTATCATTTATATCTCTGTTCTTCCCTGAAGCGCCCTAAGCAGGGTCACCTCGTCAATATATTCCAAATCGCCTCCTACGGGAACTCCGCTCGCGATTCGTGTCACTTTGATGCCGGTAGGCTTGATGAGCTTGCTGATATACATGGCCGTAGTCTCGCCCTCCAGGCTTGAATTGGTCGCTATAATGACCTCGTCTACGTCTTTTTCAAGGCGAACCATGAGCTCCTTAAGACGAATATCCGCAGGACCTATGCCAAGCATGGGTGAAATTGCGCCACCCAGCACATGATACACGCCCTCATATTTACCGGTCTTTTCGTATGCCACAAGATCCCTCGTATTCTCAACAACCATGATGGTCTTGTGGTCTCTTGCCGCATCCTTGCAGATGGGGCATAGCTCGTCATCTGTGAGTGTATAGCAGCATTTGCAGTATCTGACATGCTCCTTCGCATCGATTATGGCATCAGAGAGCGATTTTGCCTGCTCCTTTGGCATATTTATGATATGAAATGCCAGTCTCTGCGCTGTCTTGGCTCCGATTCCCGGAAGCTGTGACAGCTCCTCTATTAATTTTGATATCTCACTGCTGTAAAAATCCATTAAAACAGACCGCCACCCAGGCCACCGGTAATTTTGGACATAGATGCCTGTGACTGCTCATCAATCTGGCGAAGTGCCTCATTGGTTGCTGCCATGATGAGATCCTCGAGCATCTCGATATCATCAGGATCCACTACCTCCTCAGATAATTTGACCTTTGTGATTTCCTTTTTTCCAGAAACAGTGACTTCGACTGCTCCGCCGCCTGCCTTTGCTGTAACCTCAGCATCCTCAAGCTGCTTCTGAGCCTCCTCCATCTGACGCTGCATCTTCTGCGCCTGTTTCATAAGATTGTTCATGTTTCCCGGCATTCCTCCAGGGAATCCACCTCTTCTTGCCATTCTGGCGTCCTCCTTGTTTTTAATGGGCTAATCCCAGCCCTGTTTATAACTTAGTTTTCTTCCTCTATATCAAAATTTATCATATCTGTCAAGTCCACAACAGCTTCCTTTGCGCTGACTGCGGAATTATTTTTCTTGACCGTCACCTCGACTTTTTTGCCTATGCGCTTTTCTATAAGCGAAGCCAGCGTATCCATACAGCCTGCACGGTTTTCAGAGAGATACTCATATGCATTCTCATCATCAAACATTAAAATCAGGTCAGAGGAATTGCCCAGCGATGTCACAGCCTTGTTCAGATAAACCTTTGATGTTGCTCCCATCTCCGAAAGTATGGATTTCCAATGCTTCATGAGCTCTGAGATATCCTGCGGTATTGCTTTGGGAAGCTCCTTTTTCACTATAGGCTCGCTTGCTGCGGCCTGCTGCATATCCCGTGTCTGCGCAGCCTGTGCCGCTACAGGTATACCCTTTTCAAGCTTTTTCTCTATGCTGTTTATGCGGTCAAGCACCGAATCATAGCTCTTTTCCATCTGCGGCCTGCACAGCTTTATTATGGCTATCTCGACCATAATACGCTTTTGCGATGCAAACTTTACCTGGCTGGACAGCTCGGAAAATACCCTGATATACCTGATGAGTGTCTCAGGCTTTACAAGTGCTGCCTCTTCCTTAAGCGCCTCAAGATTGTCCTTTGAGATGTCGAGCACCTCTTCCATATCGTCGGAGCTCTGCAAAAGCAACAGATTCCTCATATACCAGGTGAAATCATTGACAAGCTGCGACAGCTCCCTGCCCTCATCTATGAGCTCGCCCAGTATGCGGATGGCGCCTGTCACATCCTCGTCGAGTATGCGCCTTAAGAGCCTTGAAAACACCTCTGTGTCCACCGCTCCAAGCACCTCGAGCACATTTTCATAGGTGAGCTTCTCACCAAGATGGAAAGCAATGCACTGGTCAAGGAGACTTAACGCATCCCTCATAGAACCGTCTCCTGCCTTGGCCACGTACCTTATGGCGCGCTCCTCGACCTCCACCTGCTCCTGCTCCATCAAATCGCTGAGTCTGGATGCAATCGTATCTATGGAAATCCTGTGGAAATCATAGCGCTGGCATCTGGACAGGATAGTAATCGGTATCTTGTGTGCCTCGGTGGTCGCCAGTATAAATATAACGTAGCTCGGCGGCTCCTCAAGTGTTTTTAAAAGTGCATTGAAGGCTCCTGCCGACAGCATGTGAACCTCGTCGATGATATAGACCTTGTACCTGCCCTCTGTCGGGCGGTATGTGACCTCCTCACGAATCTGTCTGATATTGTCCACGCCGTTGTTGGACGCTGCATCTATCTCTATGACATTCATGGATGAGCCCTCAGTGATTGCCCTGCACGATGGACATTCGCCACACGGGCTTCCGTCTACAGGGTGCTCACAGTTGACTGCCTTTGCAAATATCTTGGCCACAGTGGTCTTTCCTGTACCTCTCGTACCGCAAAATAAATAGGCATGCCCTATTCTGTCAGCTTTTATCTGATTTTTCAGTGTTGTTACAATGTGTTCCTGTCCCTTTACGTCCTCGAACTCCTGTGGACGGAACTTACGGTATAGGGCCTGATAAGACACGCCTTTTCACCTTCCTTATATCTAATATTGCTGCTTAATCTCCGAAGCAGATACCGGTGCGCTTTGCTTCCTTGATCATCTGGCTCTTTGGATCTACAGTCTTAAGCTTTCCTGCTACGTCGGCAAGCGGAACCTTCTTTGTCTGTCCGTTTACCATGGCTATCATGCAGCCGTAATCCTCATCCATGATGGCCTTTGCTGCTGCTGAGCCAAGACGTGTACAAAGCACTCTGTCGTAAGGGCATGGGCTTCCGCCTCGCTGTGTATGTCCCGGAACTGCCACTCTGACCTCAAGACCGAGTCTTTCGCTGATGCGGTCTGCAACCTCGTATGATACTGACGGGTATTTGCTCTTTGCAAGCTTCTTCTTGTATTCCTTTTTGGAAAGGGCTGCATCCTCCTTGGAGATGGCTCCCTCTGCTACTGCAAGAATGGTAAAGCCCTTGCCCTCCTTTGTTCTCTTGTGAATGGCATCTACGACCTTGTCAATATCGTATGGTATCTCAGGAAGCAGAATGATGTCTGCACCGCCCGCAACACCTGCATACAGTGTAAGCCAGCCTACCTTGTGGCCCATAACCTCAACGATAAATACACGGTTGTGGGATGCTGCTGTGGTGTGGATGCAGTCGATTGCATCTGTAGCTATATTGATTGCGCTCTGGAAGCCAAAGGTCACATCTGTGCCGTAGATATCATTGTCGATTGTCTTTGGCAGATGAATGACATTAAGTCCCTCTTCCCTGAGAAGATTGGCTGTCTTTTGTGTGCCGTTTCCGCCCAGGATAACGAGACAGTCAAGACCAAGCTTCTTGTATGTGTTTTTCATGGCTGCGACCTTGTCCAGTCCGTTCTCATCCGGCATTCTCATAAGCTTAAAAGGCTGTCTTGATGAGCCGAGTATTGTGCCGCCCTTTGTCAGGATGCCCGAAAAATCCTTTGATGTGAGTATTCTGTAGTTCTCATATATGAGTCCCTTGTACCCGTTCTCAAAGCCGTAAATCTCAAGCTCGTCGATATTGTGTGCCAGCGCCTTTACCACACCTCTCATGGCTGCGTTAAGTGCCTGGCAGTCTCCTCCGCTGGTAAGCATTCCAATTTTCTTCATTGCTGCTTCCTCCTTATGCAATATTATGATTGTCTTTTATTATGCTAATCCCTGTACTCCTTATCCTTCTCCTCCTCGCGTAGCCTGTCCTCCTCAGACATGAGCTTTCTGAAAATACGCTCAAAAATAAACTCATAGGTGAGTGCTGCGCCGGCAGGAAGTATGAAAATGAGTGGAATAAGAATCCATACAAGTATAAGTGATACCACAAGTATCACTATGACCAGTAATGTCCACGGCAGGTTGGCGATAAGAATGAGCATTGTATTCTTAAGGGTTATCTTTGTGATCTGCTCAAATCGTGAAATATACGCTGATGTGTATATGACCCAGGCTGCGGCGATAAGTGCCATTATGATGAACACGATGGAGAAGTTTCCCCACTGATTGCCTGTCTTAAGACCTGACCATGTAATATAAATATCTCCCAAAAGCACGATAAGTATTATAAGCTGTACCAGCCATGCCTTGGTGGCCTGCTTGAAATTTACCTTAAACGCATGCCAGTAGCCTCTCCACACATAGCCCTCATCGTGATGGATGACACGGCGCGATGTATCGTAAAGTGCTGTGGATGCCGCTCCTATTGTAAAAACAGGTATGCATGATATGATCCAGCAAAAGCTCAAAATAACCATATCTACCAGTTTGTTTAATGCTCTGAAAAATTTGTTGTCTATGTTAAAAATGCCCATAATGCTCTCCTATATCCTGTGGTGCTCTCTGTTTTATTCTCTCTTTTTCTCATAGCACTCTTCACGCTGCCTCTTCCTCTCCTCAGGTGTGAGGCGTTCCTTTTTCCTGCCAATATAGATATTCCACTTAAGATATGCCTCCTGGGCATTTCTTGACTTGTAGATGATATTTTTCTCCTCATCTACTATATCCGTGATGCTGTACCAGCCTCTATCGTACATGAACTCTGACTGCTTATCATCAAAGTCCTTGGTTCCCAGCACAAATTTGTGTATTGCATGCTGCTGTCCCATGTAATCCAGTCCTCCTTTTTGTAATTTTATTTTATAGCCACCTTGTCCAGTACATAGTCAACTGCCTGCCTAAGGTGCTTATCCTTCTCATACTGCTCAGTTTCCTTAAGCTTTAGAGCTTCTTCTCTGGTGAACATATCACGCAGTACCACCCGGTGATGCTCTACCGGTATATATGACACCTTGTCCTCAAACACAGGCTTCAGCACATAGTATGGCACCGCCTTTTCTCTCTTAGATGCCGCAAGCGGTACTATGTTGTCAACCACACATACGCCAAGGGTTTCACTATATATAATCTGTTTCTTTTGAAACATGCTTTTACCTCCGTATTTACACACACATCTATAATATCACAGACAGCGTTCTTTTTCAAAAACATTTTATCTGGCATTTATTTTTTTATCTTTCTGGTCATAGAAATATGGTCAGACGCATGTATACTTATCCTATATTTTGTTAATGGCGGTACACTTGCGGTGTGGCAGTCACCTGTGACATACGCTTTCATAATTCCTTGGCCTAGCGGGAGTAAATCAAGCGTATGCCACACCACAAGTGTACAACCGCAGATAAACATAGAAGATTAAGTAATTAAAACATTTGGAGGATATATGAAGAAAGCAGCCGTTTTTAACGATTTGTCCGGCTTTGGAAAATGCTCTCTGACCGCCGCAATTCCGGTACTGTCCGCGCAGGGCGTACAGTGCTGTCCCATGGCATCAGCAGTGCTGACAAACCAGACAGGATATGAATATCATAAATGCACAGACCTGACAGCCATGATTAAGGACTACATCGACAACTGGCAGAAAAATAATGCCCACTTTGACGGCATTTACAGCGGTTTCATGACAGGCTCAAAGCAGATTGAGCTTTTTATGGATTTTTTGGATGTATTTTATGAGGAAAACGCGATGCTGCTCGTGGATCCTGTGATGGGCGATGACGGCAGAACCTACGGCATATACTCTGCCGCTCTTTTGGATGGCATGAAGGCGCTTTCCAGAAAGGCCGATGTCATTACACCAAATCTGACCGAGGCATGCCTTTTGGCAGACTATGATATCGAAAAGGTATACAGTGACACGAGAAAGGATGTGCTTCTGCCACTTGCGACAGAGATAAGCGAGAAGCTGCGAGACCTGTCCGGCAAAAATCAGGATGTAATCATCACCGGCATCAAATGCAGGGATGACAAGGCACCCTTTATATACAATCTCGTGACTACCGCAAACGGCACCACAACCCACAGATCACACTTTTTCGACGTGAGCTTTTCCGGTACAGGAGATCTGTTTGCATCTGTTATATGCGGAAGCAGACTGAACGGATTTTCCACAGAGGAGGCCGCAGAGCGCGCCGGAAAATTCCTGTATGACAGCATCGCAGATACCATGAATGATGACACCGCACCAAATGACGGAGTGAATTTCGAGAAGTTTTTGCGGGAGCTGATGTGATGTTTATGTGATTCTTATCACCATTTGCTGTAAAAATGCATCGGATTATCAATTGAGTTCTTAAGTCAGGCTTAGCACAACACAAAGGAGAACCCGGTTGGACAAGAAGATTTTTCACATTGGAGGAGACTAAGTAATGGCTGATATAATCTATACATACAAGAACGAGGTTTATGCAAATATCACAAATAAATGTCGAGGAATACAATAAGGTCACAAGACCAACCTTTGACAATGCTTATGAGGCTATGCTGGATTTTGCCAAGGAATGCAACCGCATGATCAAGCATACACAGCTTTCTATCGTGGATGTGCTTCCCGAGGAGGATATAAAGACCTGCCAGCAGATTGCTGATGAGATGGGTATTCATCTGAAGATACGTCATTTTTCGAATTAGGAATAGAGTAAAAATACCCATTTTCCATTATAGAATATAGTTATAATGGAAAATGGGTATTTATAGGTGATAACATATTATCACTGCACTATAGATACTCCCCAAGCATTTCACTAACACAATCTCTTATATTCAGTGCGGTTTTCCTTGCCATTGTCATATTTAATCCAATTTTTTGGGCAACCGCGAGAATATCATCCAGTTCCGGATTTACACCATTTCCATTTACCGTGGTAGCATGCTCTCCACCGATCGAATTACTGTAGGTGAGGTCATATGCCGGTGACAATTTCCAGCTACATTCATCTTCCTCATACAGATAAGTAAAATTCTTCGAATGGTCATCCCTGTTATGCGCATACACATTAAAACACATAAGTCTATACAATTTTTCACATTCTTCCATAGATTTGGTAAGCTGGAGTGTAAGCTGCATCAGAATATCATAATCAAGATTTGGTATTCTGTGAGATGTTTCTAAAAGCCCGGAAACGGATATCATGTGAATCCTTCTGCTTTTTGAGTCATTAGTACGGTCAAATCTCTTCGTTCCAAAATATCCTTTCGTGCGCTCAGAGGAAAATAATCTTACGTTTTCCATTGCTATTCCACATTCTTTGGCACACATTGCATAATCATATTCCTGTCTGCCTATATCTTTGCTATCATAAGACGACGGGAATTTGATGATCCAATCCTCTCCATCTACCTTTGTAAGTATCTTAGGTCTGGCTCCACCGGAAGAGCCTCCCTTAGAAAACAGAAAGTCCAGATTATCGCAAGTCTCTGTGCTCAATATTTTTTCACATTCCAATGCAATTTCATCAAACGATTTCTCATCGTGATTTTTTTCCATTGTTATAACAGGCTGGTAGGTTAAAGCCCCCATTCCTGAGTTTCCTACAATCGCTAGTCTCTCAAGGCTGCCTATCTCATGTGGATTTATGCCATTTTTCTTCATAAGTCTATCAACCAACAATCTGCCCCATCCATCAGGCAGACTATCTGCAAAAACGCCAAAAAGTCCCTCAAACGGATCTATCTTTGGTATAAAAACTTTTTTCTCCAAAGGCAGTGAAAAAGGGCTTATGGAAAATCCATTTGCCAGCCAGTTACTGTCATACTCAAACGCAGCCAGACGATTTTGGTACAAAGCAATCGTTCCGACGAGTCTTTCATGATAAAAGACTTCCAGCTTATTTAGTCTGTTCATTAATTACCTCCTCGATAGACGCAAAAGGCACATTATTAAACAAGTCTTCAAGTTCGTTCTCCACATCAAGAGCTATAGCAATTTTGGTCAAAGATTGCAGGGATATCTCGCCGCTCTGCTCAAATCGCTTAAGTGAACCAAGACTTACACCTGACCTTGCAGCTAATTGCTTTTGAGTAATTTTCTTTCTTTTGCGCAAACGTACTATCTTTTGTGCAATGTCGTTATTTATTTCTATCCATGTTTTTTGATATAAGTTAATCATGCTAATATATTATCCCTTTTTGGCATTTTTATCAAGATATAACTAATATATTATCCCTAAATATTCATAACTCCAAAACCAAAAAATGTAAATAATAAGCTGAGAATCAAAAAAAAGAAAAAAGTTTATGGTATTTTTAAGAATCAATTGAATTATATGCAAAAAAGACACCGCAAGGGTGACTTTTTCGCTATCATAATATACTTTATTAGTCCTTAAAAAGATCTGTTGAGTAATATCTGTCTCCGCTGTCAGGAAGAAGTGCTACTACTGTCTTGCCCTTGAACTCAGGTCTCTTGGCTATCTCGATTGCTGCATAGAGAGCTGCTCCTGAAGAAATACCTACAAGTACACCCTCCTCTTTTGCGATAATCTTGCCGTACTCGAAGGCTGCCTCATTTGATACAGGGATAATCTCATCATATACCTCTGTATTTAATGTGTTTGGCACGAAGCCTGCCCCGATTCCCTGAATCTTGTGTGCTCCGGCTTTTCCTGTTGAAAGCACTGCTGATGTCTCAGGCTCTACTGCGATAATCTTTACATCAGGATTCTTGCTCTTTAAGTACTCACCTGTTCCTGTGATTGTTCCGCCTGTTCCGACTCCGGCTACGAATGCATCTACCTGTCCGTCTGTATCGTTCCAGATCTCAGGGCCTGTTGTCTTTCTGTGTGCCTCCGGGTTTGCAGGGTTCTCAAACTGCTCCGGAATGAAGCTGTCAGGAATCTGCTCATGAAGCTCCTCTGCCTTGGCGATAGCTCCCTTCATACCCTTTGTTCCGTCTGAAAGCACGAGCTCTGCGCCATATGCCTTGATGATGTTTCTTCTCTCGATGGACATTGTCTCAGGAAGAACGATGATAATCTTATATCCCTTTGCTGCTGCGATTGCTGCAAGTCCGATTCCTGTATTTCCTGATGTTGGCTCGATAATTGTTGAGCCCGGCTTGAGCTTTCCGTCTCTCTCAGCCTGCTCGATCATCTCTTTTGCGATTCTATCCTTTACTGATCCGGCCGGGTTGAAGTACTCAAGTTTTGCAAGAAGTCTTGCCTCAAGTCCGTATGCCTTCTCTACATGTGTAAGCTCTACGAGCGGTGTATTTCCAATAAGTCCTAATGTTCCCTGATAAATGTTTGACATGTTTGTGTCCTCCTTGATGCCATTGTAATGTTAATGCTTTGTTTTAATCTCCTATATTCATACTGTATTTGTATGAATTAATTGTTGATATAAATATACCCCATGAATCCCTATCTGTCAACAGGAATTTATGGGGTTTTTAATATTTTATTTTTATGCCCTGTTATAATATTCTCTTAGATAATGAGCTTATTGAGTAAAAAGAAAGCGGAGTAAATACAACATTCATTATTCGTATGCTCCTAACTCATCTACTGTCTTTGTAATAAAACCACCTGCTTCGGCTTCAGCCATAGATTTATCCAGCATAGCAAGGTATTCAGCATTTCTCTTGGCTTTCATAATCTCATTGTATTCAGATTCCGACATCATCACTATGTTTTCATTCTTTGGTCTTGATACAATCAATGTTTCTCCTCTGAAAACCCTATCACATAACGATTTAAAATTTTCTCTTACATCCATGCTCTTTACAGCTAACATATTTAACACCTCATTTCCGTACAAAAAATCGTATGTTTTTTCGTACTTTTATTTAATGCTATTATTATTCACTTGTCAACAGATCTTTTCTTGCACCTCCACCAATAAAATATATATCGTTATACTCTTCTTAATCTCTGTTTTTTATACACTTTAAGTAAAGTATAACTGCATTTTCTGCCAAAAATGAGTCAAAATGCAAATATACTCTTCTTAATCTCGTTAAAAATAATAGATTAAGAAGAGTATACGTTGTTTCGTTGCAATATTTATGTGTTGTTACACATTAAGCTCGTGATTCCAAATGGTCTAAGATCATATTGATAATATGCCTCCATATGCGCACACCTGATGCAAGCGCAAAAAGCGCCCCCGCAACCGACAATATAATAACTATCTTAGTGCTAAGCTCCACATCCGGATTAGTAAGCGCCAGCCACTTAGCCAAAGCGGTGTTGTAGCTATACATTTGCGACATGGCACTCGAAATCAAAAGAGCAACCACACCAAGAATATACGACTTCGAATACACTCCCTCTTTGGAAAACAAATAATCTAAAATTTCATCACACAAATTCTGCCTCACTTTCCGATACTAACCCACATTGGCATAAGCCCATGTAGCATCCATTAAATCAATAGTAGATGATCCGTCCACTCCGGTTACCGTCATATTATTATGATCCGTGCTCCAATATATGCTATAATCCATTGTCTGACCATTGCTTTTCGTCATTGTTCCTGTACCATCTTCATTTTCAATAAAAGAACCACTAATCTGCTGTGAATCACTTGAATCCTCACTGTCATTGATTGTAAATGTAAAATTTCCTACCATTTGTCCACTGCTATTTTCTCCGGTATATGTCATATCAACAATTACTTCACTGGTATCATCCCACGTGGTATAGGATGCTGTGGTCGGAGTATCATACGTAGTGACATCGCTGCTGTTATCCGCTGCTGAATCGCTTTCTGCCTCAGAGGGTTCTGTGTCAGTTGTTTCCTGCTCAGATGTGTCAGCCTCAGTATCAGTATCAGCCTCAGTGTCAGCCTCAGTATCAGCCTTGTTGTCATCATCACTATCCGAATCATCAGGTGTCAATTTCTCTAAAGTATTAAGAATATTGCCATAGTAGACATTCAAAAGATCTGTTGAATCACTAATCTTCCATTTGCCGTCAACCTTTTTGCAAGATATCTTCAGTTTCTCCGACTTGTCCACAAAAGCCGCACTATCCTGCGCATTTTCAAAGGATTTTATAAATATTGCAGATATATCACTTTCATCAATATCTCCGCCGGCTCCGGCAAGTGAGGTTGTAAGTGCGTTCGATACCGACTGCTCGATCATATCCTGATAAGCGAGCTTTGTGACAGCGCCGGCATCCTTGTATGTAACATTTACCGTAACTGTAGCCTCATCACCATCCTCTTTTGTATCCTTTATCTCATATGTAATGTCCTTTGCGTGCTCCTTGGCAAAGTCATTCATAACACCTAAAAATGCATTTCCCACTGCATCTTCGGTATCTTCTTCTGTGCCATCTGTGACCTTTTCGACAGCCTCTGTTTCATCGGTATCTTCCTTGGCAAAATACTCTCTTGCCTCCTCAAGCTTGTTTTCCTGCAAACACTTGATAGCGCTCTCCACTACACTCGCCGGTTTTGCAGCTCCGCACCCTGTAAAAAGAAGTGCAAATGTAAGAATAACCGGTAATAATTTCTTCTTTTTCATATTGACCACCCTTTCTAAACTTGTTATTTGTTATCTTTGTGATTACATGATAGCAAGTCAGAAAGACAGATAGTGTCAGTGTGGGGAATTTTCACTAATTTATGATAAATTAATATCAAAATTTAAAAAGTGCAAAAATTGCGCCCTTCAACTTAACAAGGTGCAATTTTTGCACTAACCTATATTCATAGGTGCAACATCTACCTGTCCTCAGCAACCAAAGCAATTAATAATATTGCTCTCCTATAATTTTATTAACACGGCACACCTATAAAACTAAGCCAATCCTTTTCAAAATCAATATTCATCGAAAACATTTTATTAATTTTCTCTAACTCCGGTCTTGCAGAATCTGTTTTCGGATCAAATTCCACCAAATTCTCATATATAGCATAGCTTTCTTTTTTTGCACTCTCTATAATTTGAGCAATTTGATTATCCGCATATTCACGACTTATCTCACATTCCTGTCTATACTCATCACGAGATTCTGCAAAAAGTTTTCTTATCTGTGCCATTTTAAATCCAAACCGAACATCAAATAAATCCAATTTTTTGAGTATTAGCATCGTTAAATTTGTACATACAACCGTCGTTAATATCTGTAATGGTCCAAAAACTATATCATCAAACGGCTCTGGAATATTCAAAGCCGTTCCCGCCAACTCAAACAATATCTCTATCACACATGATGTAATGGTTACACCAACTAAATTAAATACGGCATCTGCCTTTTCCGGTCTGCTTGAATTTTTATCTGCAATTATCTTAACAGCATCGACTGTACACATTAACAGATTCTTTGCCATTTTCATAATTTTCATAACCGTTGCCTTTACAAGATTAATCAGTATATCCATAAATGATTTAATAAATTTTTTTAGACTATTAAAAACTACATTTACGAATATATCTTTCAATTTTGATATAACATACTCACCAATCCTTTTTCCTGCTGCTTTCAGCTTATCAAGGGCATTATTAATAGTTATATTTTTATCCGTTAGGATCAATCTTGTCTCATATACTAGTGGCGGCGCAGCATAATATATTACTTGTCCGGCAATGATTTTTCCTACTCCTTTTTTAGTCTGCTCCGCTGCCTCTTTTGATACTTCCTTATACTTAGCTTTCTTTAATGCTATTATACTTTCCTGATTTTGCGAATGACGTATATTCTTTACCAGTTGTGATTTAACCGACTTCGGCACCTTACCATTTTCATCCAAATACCCTTCATCTTTTAACTTCTGAATTTTCTTTGAATTTTGCCCTTCTCTATCTGGGTCTTTAGATTCCCATTGACTACAAACAGCATCTGCTAATTGCTCCGGAGTTGCCTTATAGGTAATATCCGTTGAAGCATCATATTCTTTACTTCTTGCATTTACATACTTAATTTTTCCATTAACATTGCAAACCCTTATATCACCCTTAGACGCATTTGCTGATGCATGTATCATCTGCATATTATCAGATGAATTCCAAAACTCCTTTAAAGCCTCTACGCCTTCTTCCTTAAGAAAGCGCGAATTATAAGTTGCTGATTCTCTTGCCTGAACATGATCTGCCTGTAAATCACTTTTCGTTACTTTTTTCCCGTTTTTTTCATATGTAGACGTCGTTCCCTTTCTTCCTGTCAACTCATCATAAATATCCCCATTTTCATCTGTACGACTTTCTCTATATGCCCTTTTACCTGCCTGGTCTAAAGAATCCTGTTTTCTATCTTCTGTAAATAGCTTATTCTGACTTTCGTCCATCATCTTGGCAATATTATCTAAATCAGATGATTTTAACTCGTTATAATTATATACATTCTTTTTGATTTGTTCATCGCTTCCATTATCAGCCAACGGATCATATTCATCATCATAAGAAAATTCCAGAATTCTTTTTGATAACTGATCCACAGTAATATAATAATTAGATGTATCAAAGCAATTCCTTACAACCTCACCAGCCAAATCTCTTCCACAGTTATTTACAAACTCGGATCCTAAATCATCCTTTAAAACATCTATACAATTTGTATTTAATTTTCTTATAACATTCAAATACACATTGTCCTGATACTCCCCCATTGCCATTCTGATATGTACCGCATTTTTTAATTCATAATTATCACTCATTTTACCACCTTCATATCTTCCAACCTGCTTATCTGATTCTTAATAAGCTGTACCTGTTCATTAAAATCTGCTTTTTCCTGTTCTGTAACCACTCTGTCCTCTAGAATATCTGTTAAAATCGGCTTCTTAAAAAACTGTGTACTTATCCTGTAAAAATCAAATGCATTCTTTATAAATTGATAATGAATATCCTGTTTAGTTCCTTTGTACTCGGAAATATTACACGGTTCAATATCATGATCTAAATTATCATCTTCCAAAACCAATTCCCTTATGGCATCTGCGTACAAAAAGCTACGTATAAAATCCAATTCTGGAATTATCTTTTCAGATATTGTATCTTTTACCGTAACAATAATGCTTCTATAAATCTTAGCTATTTCAACTGCATCCTTTAAATCTGAAACAATATTTTGTTTTTTGTTTAAGTCTCTCTCATATTCATTTTTTCTGGTTTCGACCGCCATAAGACAATTTTCGTATATTGCTCTGTTCATATTGTGCCTAATAAATTCTTTTGTTGCAATCCCAATTGCTCCAAATCCAATGCCTACAAGCACTCTCCATCCAACACTTCCCTTTTTATACATATTTGTATTTTCTACTTTTTTAATATCGTCTTCTTCCATACTTGGGGCTGGACTCTCATCTGCAAAATCAAAAATCGAGATTCTTTTTTCATCCTTTAAGCTTCCTCCAACTAACATTAAGAAATCATATAATGCTCTTATTTCTTTTCTGAAACTAAGACGTTCTGCATTGATGGTTCCAATAATGACGTCAAATTTTTTCTCTACATCATTATATTCTTTCTCCAAATCTGCAGCCTTTTCTTTATAAATATTATAATCCTGCTCACCTTTTTCTTCTAATTTCTCAAAATCTGCTTTTATTCCCATTTTAAGCCTCCGTATTCGTATATGTATACATCTTTCCATTCATAACGAATGCCCCAATTTCATTTCCCATCGAATAAAATTCATACTTATGCCCATTTTCATTTTGAATAGTAATTTGAACTTTATCTTTTGATTTTCCCTTTATACTTGCTGTTCCAATATCTGTTGGGATATCGTTCATTATGACTTTTACTTCATTATCACTCAAATCTTTTTGAATAGCCTGTGTTTTTCCTACTTGCACTACGCTGTTAACCACTTTATCATTATGCTTGTTATTTTGCTCAGAAACATTTTGGTTAGATTTTTCCGTGCTACTTTCACTTTTTCTCGCATCAAAGTCTTTCATATAGTCCAAAAAATTTTTTAATGGAGTCTTATTATATGAACCTGATGTTATTTTTATATTATCATTTTTTTTTCTTATAATTTCTAAATTGCTATAACAATCCTCTTCCTTGACATCAATCACTCTATTTACCATAACGTCATCATAAAAAACGCAAATAGGTCCTTCTGATATATCTTTATAATAAAATCTGTCATCCGTAAAAACTATGCCTCTTTTTCCATTATTCCAAATTGATGTATCATAATACGCAATTACAGAATCAATATCTAAACCTAACGCAAAATAGTTAATAGCCTGATTTATTTTTTCTTCTGGGATATCTTTCCCAATATAATAAGATGAGAATGTCGCAATGTTTCCTAAAAACTGTGATATTAAATCTATTTTTTCATCATGATATTTACCCATAATATTTATTCTCCATTCTCTACTACTTTACAACCTCAATCATATCCCCCTGGCTCCTCAGCCACATATCTATTCCATCGCCAAACACCTCAGCAGATATTGTATACACGCCATCTTCTTCACTGAGTATTTTGGCTGTGGGCAGCTTGTCCAGTATCGCCTCAACGGATAATCCTGAGTATTTAAACTTGATTTTTCTGAGCTTTCCGCCATACATGAACTGTATTCGCTTGCGGAACTCTCCCTCCTGAAATCTGTCAGCATACGGTACATGAAACTGTTCATCAAGTACTTTTAAGCTCTGTATTCTGTCAATCCTGTATATGGTCGGAAATGTATCTTCCATGACATCGAACTTTGCTCTTACATCCGGGTCATCGATAAATGCAGCCATATAGAAATAGAATTCCGAAAACATTATCGCTGCCGGTTTGAGCTTTCTTGTAACCACAGCTTTGTCCTTCAATCTGGTATATGAAATCTCTATATACTTATGACTGTTTATCGCCTGGCCTATCTCCCACATCTTGTCGATAAATACGCTCTTGTGTTGTGGCTCGATATAGTGAAATTCTTCATTTCCTATGAGATTTTCGACCATTTTCCGATTGCTTTCAGGAACACAGCAATCTATGAGCTTGCTCAGCATGTCCTGCATCTCTTGTTTTGTAAATGCACGGCTGTCGAGCAGTATCTTACATATAGCAAGTATCTCCGGGTTTGAAAATTTCAGCTTGTATATCTGCTCCAATTTGTATCCTTTTTCTAACCGGTCATAGATTACGGAGTTTATGATGCCTTCGCTTTCTGCATCCTGTTCCAGAAAGTTTCTTATATCATCAATGTCTCTTTGTATACTCCGCTCATTTACATTGTAATCATTGGCTGCCTGCGCTTTGTTTACTATGGCTCCATTCATCAGCCTAGAATATATTCCAAGTACACGTTCTATTTTCTCTGTTCCGTTTTCTGACATGTAATCGCTCCAATCCTTTTACTCATTTGCTTATTTTGTAATTAGATTATATCGAATTACATAGACACATCCTGTCCTTCAACTAACAAAAAACACTATAGACCTGTTAAAGTACTATAGTGTTTCGCTATTTGCTCTTATTTTATTTCGCAGGTCCATAAATCATGTGCCTTTTTTATTTACATTATACTCTCATAGCCTGCTTTATTCAATTGTATTTTGTTACTTTTTGCCTACGACATCTTTTCAATTGTTCCACCGCACAGTACATGCCCATCCTGATAGAATACCGCTGCCTGCCCCGGTGTCATGGCGCGCTGTGGCTCGTCAAATACACATTTTATCATGCCGTTTTCCATAGGGGTAAGTGTACAGTCAGCTCCCCTGTGAGAGTAGCGTACCTTTCCTATGCTGCGGGTGTCCGGTGTGATGTGCTCCTGTGCCATATAGTTTATATCGCTGATATAACAGGTGTCTGAGAAAAGTGACTCATTTGTGCTGATTACGACCTCATTTGTTGCCGGACGCAGCTCCTTCACGAATAAAGGCGTTGCGGCTGTAATTCCAAGCCCCTTGCGCTGTCCGATAGTATAGTGGATGAGGCCCTTATGACGGCCGAGAATATTGCCCGATTCATCCACGAAATTTCCCGGCTCATAGGTTTTGCCTGTCTCATTCTCGATGAATGAGGCATAGTCGTGATCCGGCACGAAGCATATGTCCTGGCTGTCGCTCTTGTGCGCCACAGGCAGTCCGGCTTCCTCTGCGATACGGCGGATTTGTGGCTTTTTATACTCTCCCACAGGCATCAGCGTGCGACGAAGCTGCTCCTGTGTCAGATTGTAAAGCGCATACGTCTGGTCCTTTTCCGCTGTGACTGAGTTGGCTATGGTGTATCTGCCGTTTGGAAGCTGTGCTATGCGGGCATAATGGCCTGTTGCTATATAGTCTGCTCCTATCTCGAGCGAGCGGTGAAGCAGCGACTCCCATTTCACATAACGGTTGCAGGCGATACACGGATTTGGCGTGTATGCACGCTCGTATTCGGACACGAAATAGTCTATGACGTATTTCTTGAAATCAGCCTTGAAGTTCATCACATAATACGGAATATCAAGCACTGCTGCCACTCGTCTGGCGTCCTCCACTGCGGATAGCCCACAGCAGCCGCCCTCCTGTGACTGTTTAAATACGTCCTCGTCCTGCCATATCTGCATTGTGACTCCGATGACATCGTATCCCTGTTCCTTTAATAAATATGCCGCTACTGACGAATCCACTCCGCCCGACATTCCTACTACAACCTTCTTTTTCATTAATAGTCTTCCTCAGGCGCCTCTTCCTTCTCGCTGATATCGTTTACAGGCTTCTCAAGTCCCTCGATCTTGATACCGTTTTTCTCTGCGTAATCCCAGAGTGCCGCATGGATTGCCTCCTCTGCGAGAAGTGAGCAGTGTACCTTTACAGGTGGAAGTCCGTCAAGTGCCTCCATAACTGCCTTGTTTGTAACCTCAAGCGCCTCCTGGATTGTCTTGCCCTTTACGAGCTCTGTTGCCATACTGCTTGTTGCAACTGCTGCGCCACATCCGAAGGTCTTGAATTTGGCCTCCTGAATAATACCGTTGTCATCTATATCCAGATACATTCTCATGATGTCTCCGCACTTTGCGTTTCCTACTGTGCCGACACCACTTGGATTCTCCATCTCTCCTACGTTTCTTGGATGGTTAAAATGGTCCATTACCTTTTCACTGTATGCCATGTCCTTAGTTCCTCCTAATTTTCATGTATATATTAATAATCTGATAGTCACTATAATTTCTGACCTGATCATTTATGCCTCAGATTTGCCGTTTTTCTTTACAAAATCCTCGTATAACGGTGACATGCTTCTGAGCCTTGCTATGATTTCCTTTAACTTGTCCACTGTATAGTCGATATCCTCAAGAGTGGTCTTCTCTGATAATGTAAGACGCAGTGAGCCGTGTGCTATCTCATGTGGCAGTCCTATTGCAAGGAGCACATGCGATGGGTCGAGTGAGCCTGATGTGCAGGCTGAGCCTGAGCTGCCGCATATGCCTGCCTGGTCAAGCAGGATAAGCATTGACTCTCCCTCGATAAATCTGAAGCAGAAGTTTGCATTGTTTGGCAGTCTGTCTGTTCTGTGTCCATTTAAGCGTGTATATGGAATCTCGCTTGTCACTCTCTCGATGAGGTGGTCTCTGAGCTTTGTCTCATATGCACTGCGCTCTGCCATGTTGGCCTTTGCAAGCTCTACTGCCTTGCCGAGTCCTACGATACCCGGCACATTGTGTGTTCCCGCACGTCTCTGGCGCTCCTGTGCTCCGCCGTGGATAAATGAGCGGATTTTTACACCCTTTCTGATATACATCACGCCGATGCCCTTTGGTCCGTTGAGCTTGTGACCGCTGGCGCTGAGCATGTCGATATGCATATCATCTACATTAATCGGAATATGTCCGAATGCCTGAACTGCATCTGTGTGGAACAAAATGCCATGCTCCTTTGCTATCTCTCCGATCTCCTTAAGCGGCTGGATAGTACCAATCTCGTTGTTTGCCGCCATAACTGAGATAAGGATTGTGTCAGGTCTGATGGCTGCTTTCAGCTCATCAAGCTTGATTTTTCCGTCCTCATCAACACCCACATATGTCACCTCAAAGCCATGCTTCTCAAGCCACTGTGCTGTGTGAAGAATTGCATGATGCTCGATGGCTGATGTGATGATGTGCTTTCCTTTTGCGGCATATGCCTCTGCTGTGGCCTTTAATGCCCAGTTGTCGGACTCGCTGCCGCCGCCTGTGAAATATATCTCATCCTTCTTGGCTCCGATAAGGTCTGCGACCTCTCCTCTGGCATGATCCACTGCTCTTTCTGCCTCATCTGCAAAGCTGTATATAGCTGATGGATTGCCGTAATGCTCTGTAAAGTAAGGAAGCATTGCATCCACAACCTCCGGATATACCTGTGTGGTTGCCGCATTATCCAAATAAATTAATCTGCTCATCTATAATAACCTTCTTTCTTTATATGACATAATTTCCATTCTTCTCGTTCTGCCAGTCTACCAGATCCTGCAAGGTGATATTGTCAACCACACCTGAGATTGCATCATTGATCTTCTTGTACACAATAGATGTGACGCACTGCTGCTGTCTGTCGCATACTATCTCGTCATCCTCTATACATGCTACCGGCGCAAGGCTGCCCTCTGTCTGTCTGAGAATCATGCCGACTGTGTAGTTCTGCGGTTCCATCTTCAGCATGTAGCCGCCCTGGGCGCCTCTGACACTTCTGACGTAGCCCGCCTTGTTTAAAATGGATATAATCTGTTCAAGATATTTATCTGAAATATCCTGTCTCTTCGCTACATCCTTCAGGCTGATGGGTGAACCACTGTTGTTCTCTGCAAGATCCATCATAAGACGAAGAGCATAACGTCCTTTTGTTGAAATTTTCATTTATAGCACCTCTGTTTCATTTCCTACTGTTTTACTATACATTCAGAAATCGCCTTTGTCAAGCCGAAAAACAGAAATCATTTCATTTGTCAGGCTTAATTCCTCTAGGGATGTAGGTATTTCTTCTCTTGACACCCATTTTGCCACCGAAAGTTCCTGCATGTCAACCTCAATCTCATCTGTTCCGTCAACTTCACAGAAATATCCCGCTAGTATATTGTCGGTAAAGCCCCACGGCTGCGATTTGTAGTATCTGATGTTTTTCACACGCAGTCCCGTTTCCTCCATGACCTCACGGCGCACGGTCTCCTCAAGTGACTCACCTATCTCGTTAAAGCCTGCCACAAGTGCGTACTTTTTATACTCTCTGCCATTGTATTTTGTCAAAAGCAGCTTATCTCCATTGGTAACTCCCACTATCACGGCCGGATTGATGCGCGGGTAAACCATGTTGCCACAGACCGGACATCTGAGCATGCGCTCCACGTCGTCCTCTACCAGCCTGTTGGCGCATCTGCCGCAGAAATGGTTCTTATCATACCAGCCATCCAGATGGAATCCCGTTATCGCGGCAAGCACGTACTCCTTCGGTGCTGCACTGCGCATATAGTGCCGGTTTATGAATTTGCCACCTGTTACTTCCAATATATGCATTTTGTCAGCATGTGACAGTGCCACCCTGAAAAATGCAATATCGTCAAGTGTAAACAGATACTGATATTTAGCATCGGAGCATTCTGTTTTTATATCCTCATATCTTGGAAAGCTTATCTGATGAATATCCTGATTGGATTCGTCAGCAGGCTTGTCCGATGCCTGCTTCACAAGAAGCTGTCCCCTGCTAAAAAAAAGGACCCTGCTTTCCGGGTCCGGCTGTATGTTTTTGTATGTTATGTCCCACTTATGTGGTGCAATGTCCTGAATCATGGTATGCCTCGATTTTCCTTATTTTCGGTTTCCGTTGCACCGTATGATAACACAGTTAATCAGCCTGGAAATAGAATTTCCGCTGATTAACTATGTTATCATACGATGTTTATACGCGCGTATAAACCGTGCCACTACAACCGAAAATTCGCCTCTTTCGAGGCTTCTCCGCCACTGCGTGGCTACAATTTTCGGTTTCCGTTGCACCGTCTGATAACACAGTTAATCAGCCCGGAAATAGAATTTCCGCTGATTACCTGTGTTATCATACGATGTTTATACGCTAAAAATCCGAGCGCCTCGCTTCGAACCATCACAACAGACGTTACCTCCACAGTTAACTCCCTCCAGGCTGCCTTGCGTCACATGAAAGCTTCTACTTAGTGCTGCTGTGTTCCCACCCTGACACGGTTCATAGATTTCCATTGCGCAAGACCCAGACGTCAACGCCACTTATGGAGGGCAGCTCCACCGCTTAAGCCCTCTACGAAGCATCACCCCAACTATAGCGGATTGTTGGTTCAAGGTACCGCTACCACCCCGGCTGCTCGGAGTCTTAAGTATACGCTATAATGCATGGTTTTGTCAAGCATAGAAAACCATCATGCATAATCCGTACAGAATCTTAACAGCGTAGCGTAGCCACGGCAAGAGTACGTATGCGCGTCCGGTACCCGGGGCTTACGTGCCTTACATTGTGGTTTTAACGACAATTTATTTACTGCCCTTGAAACTTACGCTTCTTTCGCAGCTCCTTGAAGAAGGTAGAAAGCATGGTGCTGCATTCGTCACCACAGATGCCTATATCTGTCTGCACCTGATGATTGAACTGCTGCATCTGCAGTAGATTGATGATTGAGCCTGCACAGCCTGCTTTCGGATTCATGGCGCCTATTACCACTCTGGGAATGCGTGCCTGTACTATTGCTCCGGCACACATCTGACAAGGCTCAAGGGTGACGTACATTGTGCATTCCTCGAGACGCCAGTCTCCGGTCTTTTTGCTGGCTTTGCGGATGGCAGAGAGCTCAGCGTGAGCGAGTGGATTTTTGTCGGTATTTCTGCGGTTGTAGCCGCGTGCGATGATTTTGTCACCGGCTACAATTACGCAGCCTATCGGCACCTCATCGAGTGCATATGCTTTTTTTGCCTGTTTTATTGCCTGTTTCATATATTTTTCATCTTGTGTCATATTTGTCTGCTCCATGTGTTATAATCTATTTATCATGATACACCAAATGTGAAAGAAGGAAAATATGTTTTTTCAATATGAAACCCCGCGCCTGCTTCTTAAGGTATTGCGCGCTGATTGTGCCCCACAGGTTTTGGATTTTTACAATAGGGATAAAGAGCTTTTTGAAATGTATGAAATAGACCGCGTGCCGGATTTTTATACTGTGAAGCACCTGCAGAAGGTGCTCAGATATGAATACAATATGGCTGTCAAATCACAGCTTTTCAGATTTTATGTTTTTAAGAAGGAAAATCCGTGCCGGATTATCGGCACTGTGTGTATACATAATATCGCTCCGGCTTTCTACGGAAGCTGTGAGATTGGCTATAAATTTTCCAGTGAGTTTCACCACATGGGGTATGCCACTGAGGCAGTCGGCTTCTGCACCAAGCTTGCCTTTAATGAGCTTCACATGCACAAGGTAACGGCTGTTGTCCACCCGGGAAATGTTCCTTCTATGAAGCTTCTTAATGGGCTTGGCTTCGTGCAGGAGGGGCTGCTTAGAGATTATCTGATGCTACATGGGCAGTGGTGTAATCACTATATTTATGGGCTTGTTAATAAATAAGCCCATTTATAATTTAACATTAAAATCCTCCAATTTAATGCTCCAGATTTGCAAACTTCGTGTACTCAGGCAGCCATGCAAGGTTTACGGTGCCGATTGGACCGTTACGCTGTTTAGCGATGATGATTTCTGAGATACCCTTGAGCTCGGTGTCCTTGTTGTAATAGTCGTCACGATAGATGAACATGACGACGTCGGCATCCTGCTCGATGGCTCCTGACTCTCGAAGGTCAGAAAGCATCGGTCTGTGGTCCGGTCGCTGCTCTACGGCTCGTGAGAGCTGTGATAGTGCCACTACAGGGACCGAAAGCTCTCTGGCGAGCGCCTTAAGCGAACGCGATATGTCTGAGATTTCCTGCTGACGTGATTCTGAGCCTCGTCCTGAGCCTGTCATGAGCTGCAGGTAATCGATGATGACGAGCTTTAAGTCATGCTCAAGCTTGTATTTACGGCACTTGCTTCGAAGCTCTGAGATGCTGATACCCGGAGTGTCGTCTATGATGAGCTCGGAGTCTCCGATGATTCCGGCGCCCTCGACCAGCTTTTCCCAATCGGCATCAGACAGATTTCCTGTACGCAGTGCCTGCGCATCTACCTTTGATTCGAGTGAGAACAGACGGTTTACGAGCTGTTCCTTCGACATCTCGAGTGAGAATATGGCTGTACACAGATGTGCGTGAAATGCCACATGCTGTGCTATGTTGAGGACGAAGGCTGTCTTTCCCATTGACGGACGGGCTGCCACGAGCACGAGGTCTGACGGCTGAAGTCCCGCTGTCCTGTAGTCCAGGTCTATGAAGCCTGTCGGGATTCCTGTTACGGTGCCCTCCTGCTGTGCTGCTTTTTCGATTTTCTCGAGAGCATTCATTACAACAGTACGGATTGGCACGTAGTCACCTGTCTGCCTTGTGGAAAGCAGCTCAAATACATCGTGCTCGGTCTTGTCGAGCACGCTCTCGAGCGATTCCTTGCCGGCGTAGCATTCGTTCTCTATGTCCTCTGTCACATGGATTAACTTTCGCTTTATGGCATTTTCTTTTACGATATTGGCATAGTACTTGATGTTGGCAGAGGTCGGCACACTGGTGACGAGAGTTCTCACAAAGTCAAGGCTTTGTATTTCCTGCGGCACATCCTTTTCCTTTAAACGGTTCTGGAGTGTGACGAGATCTACAGGCTGACCCTCTGTAAAGAGCTCAACCATGGTCTCAAATATGATGCCGTACTGCTGATGATAAAAATCCTCCCTAAGGAGCATCTCGCTGGCGGTCACTATGGCATCCTTGCTCATAATCATGGAGCCGACCACGGACTGCTCTGCCTCAAGGCTGTTTGGCATTATTCGTTTGATTAATGCTTCTTCCAAGGGGATTCCTCCTATCCTTCAACTACTGATACTGTGAGGTTTGCTGTTACCTTTGGATGAAGCTTGACAGGCACCTCATAATTTCCGAGTGCCTTGATTGACTCGTTAAGCTGCATCTTTTTCTTGTCGAGCTCTAAGCCGTGCTGTTCCTTTGCCGCAGCAGATATCTCCTTGGTAGAGATGGAGCCGAAGGTCCTGCCGCCCTCTCCTGAGCGCAGCTTTACTACTACCTTTGTGCTCTCTACGACCTTTGCGAGTGCAAGTGCACTCTCATAGTTTTCCTGTGCCACCTTGTCAGCGTGCTGGTTCTGAAGCTTTAAGTCATTTAAGTTCTTTGGAGTAGCCTCTACTCCGAGCTTTTTAGGTATGATATTGTTTCTGGCGTAGCCGTCACTTACGTTTACTATATCGCCTTTTTTGCCTAATGATTTTACGTCCTGTAATAAGATTACTTTCATTCTTCTATGTCTCCTTCTTTTAGCATTTCGTCCAGTGTATCCTGTATCATGCGCTTTGCCTGCACGATAGTAACGCCTGTCAGCTGCGCGCCTGCCACATTTAAGTGTCCGCCGCCGCCCAGCTTCTCCATGATTATCTGGACATTTATCTCGTCGATTGAACGAGAGCTGATATAAATCTTGCCATTGTACTCCGTGAGCACAAATGATGCCTTGATTCCTATGATGTTGAGCAGCTCATTTGCTGCTTGTGCGCCGACGATTGTCGGGCTCTCCACATTCTCGCTAGGGCATACCGATATGGCAAATGAACCCCTGTATACCTCTGCATGGCGCACGGCCTCGGCTCTTGCCTTGTAGCATGCCATGTCATTTCTAAGCATCTTTCTGACGCGTGTTACCTCTGCGCCTGAGCGCTTCAAAAAGGCTGCCGCCTCAAATGTACGCACGCCTGTCTTTGTCATAAAGTTGTTGGTATCGATGAGGATGCCTGCGTAAATGCAGTCGGCCTCTGTCGCATTGATCTTGACTCCGTCGTTGAAGTACTGCAATACCTCTGCGACCATCTCACACGCACTCGATGCGTACGGCTCGATATATGAGAGTGTAGGATTCTCTATTATCTCGCTGCTTTGTCTGTGGTGGTCAAATACAACTATCTTTCCTGTCTTTCTGAGGAGCTCAGGACACTCTGTGTAGCTTGGCCTATTGGTATCCACCACCATAACAAGCGTATCCTTGCTCACCATCTCGAGAGCCTCCTCACTATTTATAAACATGTCTGTTGGATAGCCCTTTACCTCCGAAAAAGTCTCCATGAGAGGTCTTACCGAGCTTGTCGGGTCATTTATGACTATCTGCGCCTTTTTGTCGAGATTCTTGGCTGCACAGTATATACCTATGCCAGCTCCGAGCGAGTCTACATCTGTGATGCTGTGACCCATGATAAGCACATTCTCACAGGTCTCAATAATCTCCTGAAGCGCCTGCGCCTTGACTCTCGCCTTTACCCTTGTCTTGCTCTCCACCTGCTTTGACTTGCCGCCAAAATACAGGATATCGTCGTGATCCTTTATGACTACCTGATCACCGCCTCGTCCGAGGGCTAAGTCTATGGCATTTCGCGCATAAACGTAGTTTTCATTATACTTATCGCTCTTTATACCGATTCCGATGCTGAGTGTGACCGCCATCTCATTGCCGACCTTTATAGCCTTGACCTCGTCGAGCACCTTGAACTTGTCCTCCTTCATGCTGTCAAGGTACTTGTACTTGAACACCACGAAGTATTTGTCATTTTCTATCTTTCTGACAAGTCCGTCATACTTGGCAAAGTACTGGTTTACACGCCTGTCGATAAGTGCAACGAGCAGTGACCTCTTTACGTCCTCTATGCTGTCAAGTGCCTCATCATAGTTGTCGATATACACAAGCGCTGATACCTGCTTCTGCTCTGTGATTTCCTTCTTGCAGTGATAAAGCTCCGACTCATCAAATACGTACAGCGCCGTCAAAAACTCGTCTGCTTCATTTGTGTCGATTATCTCATTTTCCTCTGCGATAGAGTTGAAATATATTCGCTTGACGGACAGTCTGACTATGCTGTCCTCTTCCTCGTTTACTATCTTGAAATCTGTCGGCGCATCACTCTTGGTGAGAATTTCCCTGGTCACTGTCGGGAAAAGTGTCGTGATGGATTTGTGATAGTTTTTATCCACACCCATTAGCTCTGCGAATTTGTCATTTACCCATAGTATCTTACCTGAATACTCAAGCAGGGCATACGGCACCTCAAACTCATTAAGCAGCCTCTTCTGCACCGATGAATACTGGGTTGCAAAGCTAATCAGCTCATTTGCAACGACTGACTTGCTTCTGACATACAAAAGCAGCACGAGTACAAAATAAAACACTGTAAAGCCTGCCATGCCATAGCCAAGTCTCCTGTCGTAGCGCATTGCTATTCCATCGGCACATGCCAACACGAGTGTCAGATACAGCGGCCAGCACATGTAGCTTTTCAGCCTTCCCTTGAATTTTATTTTTTTCTTCATTTTACTCTCCTTATCCCCCGGTGCGCTGCGCTGATTCTGCCGGTGCAACGATTCCGGTTTCAAGAATGTACTACAAATTAATAGTTACCGGTCACACCTTTGTGCAGCCCGCATCGATTGATATACCTACTAGAGAGTATACCACTTTGTGAGGATTATTCCTAGTACTATATTTATCAGTTATACTCATCCGGTTATACTCAGTTATGATTATGAGGAATATATGGCATTTCTGTGTAGCAAAGCATAATTATATAAAATCTAAACAAATTTTATGTAATTTAAAAAGCACCGCATATATCTGATATGATACATGCGATGCTTTTCGTGTGCTCTCATCTTCCGGTATTCATTTTAAGGTATACATCGAATTGCATGCAAGCATGCATCGATGATACCTTTTGACCCTTTAATCATTTTAATTAAATATAATTACTTCTCAGTCTTATCCGCAGCTATCTCTGCAATTGACTTTGTAAGACCTGCAATCCCCTGAATCTCTGAAGGGATGATTATCTTTGTAGCCTTGCCATCTGCGGCCTTGGCAAATGCCTCTAAGCTCTTTATCTGGAGCACTGCGTTGTCCGGATTTGCCTCCTTCAACATGCGAAGTCCGTCTGCATTGGCCTGCTGTATCTTGAGGATAGCCTCTGCCTGACCTGCTGCCTCCTGGATTGTTGCCTCCTTCTTTGCCTCTGCGCGAAGGATGGCTGCCTGCTTTTCAGCCTCGGCATCGAGGATGACTGACTCTTTATTTCCCTCTGCAACAAGGATTGTTGATTTTTTCTCACCCTCTGCACGAAGAATGGCCTCTCGTCTCTCACGCTCTGCCTTCATCTGCTTCTCCATGGCATCCTGGATGGCCTTTGGAGGTATGATGTTCTTGAGCTCGACACGGTTTACCTTGATGCCCCATGGGTCTGTTGCCACATCGAGTGTTGCGCGCATCTTGGTGTTGATTGTCTCACGGCTGGTGAGTGTCTCATCAAGTTCTAAGTCTCCGATGATGTTACGAAGTGTTGTGGCTGTGAGGTTCTCAATTGCCATGATTGGATTCTCTACTCCGTATGCATAGAGCTTTGGATCTGTAATCTGGAAATATACTACAGTGTCTATCTGCATTGTTACATTATCCTTTGTGATTACAGGCTGTGGCGGGAAATCTACCACCTGCTCCTTTAAGATGACTCTCTTTGCTATTCTGTCGATAAATGGCACCTTGAGGTGAAGTCCTACGCTCCATGTGGTGAGATATCCTCCCAAACGCTCAATTACCATTGCATGTGCCTGTGGCACGATTTTAATGCAGTTTACCAGTACTATAAGTACGATTACGAGTAACACTGCAAGTGCTATTAATCCTTCCATTTCCGGTTAAGCCTCCTTTGCCCTTTTTACAATTAATTTTACTCCGCTTATCTTCACTACCTCGATAAGCTCGCCTTTTCTTATGACCTGGGTCTCGTCCTGCGGTCTGACTGTCCACTCCTGACCGTTTACAACGGCTTTTCCTGTCTGCTTCATACTGTCAGCATCCTCGGTGAGCACAGTTCTTTCTCCGACCAGACTGTCCACGTTTGTCTTCACTGTCCTGGAATTGATGTACTTCCCGGCCCATGGCTTTGTGAGAGCTAAAAGCACGACTGAAACGAGTATAAATGCAATTCCCTGAACCACGACATTGCCGCCAAGCAGTGCGATTATAAACGCTACAAATGAGCCTGCCGCAAACCATATGGATGTGAGCCCGACTGTCATAAGCTCAACTAAAACAAAAACTACGGTGGCTGCCAACCAGAAAACAATGTATGTATCCATTTGAACCCTCCCTTTTTATTAGTATTTGTTTTATATCCATTTTATACTATGTAATTTGATTATGCAACAAATATTAATTTTTTTAACCTAAAACGTTTTTAACCTAAAAATCCCGACCACCATCCGGTAGTCGGGATTTATCATACATTTATCTTATTCGCAAACGTATGGCATAAGAGCAAGATGACGTGCTCTCTTAATTGCTACTGTAAGAGCTCTCTGGTGCTTTGCACAGTTTCCTGTGATACGGCGTGGAAGGATTTTTCCTCTCTCAGAGATGTATCTCTTTAATTTGTTTGTATCTTTGTAATCAATGACATTGTCTTTTCCACAGAATACGCAGACTTTTTTTCTTCTACGCATTGGTCTTTTCTTCATTGATGAACCATCAGCTGATTTATTGTAAGCCATTTTTGTTACCTCCTTGAATATTTGTCCTCGTGGACACTACTAATTGAATGGAAGCTCCTCGTCGATTCCGTCCGGAATGTTCATGAAGCCATCCCCAGCAGCCTGGCTAGGTGCCGGTCTGTCTGCCGGTGCAAATCCGCCTGCATTTCCTGATGCGGCTGATTTAGACTCTGCAAACTCTGCATTCTCAACCACGACGTCAGTGGTGTATACCTTCTGTCCGTCCTTGTTTGTATAGCTACCGGTCTGGATTCGGCCCTCAACAACAAATTTTGTTCCTTTACGGCCAAATCTCTCAAAAAATTCTGCTATCTTTCCAAAAGCTACGCAATTGATGAAATCCGTTGACTGCTCCTCTGCATTCTTGCTGTATCGTCTGTCTACTGCAAGTGAAAATCTTGCTATTGCAAGTGAGTTATCCCCCTGGGCATAGCGGATTTCTGCGTCTCTGGTTAATCTACCCATAAGTATTACTTTGTTCATAATACAATCTCCTATTTTCTTATACTATGCCTCGTCTTTTCTAACGCATAAGAAACGAAGAACATTGTCCATGATACGAACGTCCTGCTCGATTTCTGCTGGGACTGTTCCCTCAGCATCGAACTGGATGAAATAATAAAAGGCCTCAGTCATGTGCTGAATCTCGTAAGCTAATCTCTTCTTACCAGCCTCCTCAACTTCTGTAACAGTACCGCCGGCACGTGTGATGTACTCTTTTGCCTTCTCGACTACTGCTGTTCTCGCATCATCCTCGATCTTTGCACTAACGACGAGTGCTAATTCATATTTGTTCATGCGAATGTTACCTCCTTTTGGTCTCTGGCTCATAAATCTGATTATGAGCAAGGAATTTTATATCACGAGTCTAGATAATAACATGAATCGTGGTACTTTTCAAGGGGTTTTTGCAATTTTTCTTTAATTTTTATTAGGTCGGGACATGCGCCTCTGTTTTTACTATTCTACTTTGTTTCTATCTAACTAAGCCTGCTTCTTCGTGAGACCGCGGTCATTCTTCTCGACCAGCTTTCTCGGCACCATAACCTGGTGTCCGCAGCCCATGCATTTCAGGCGGAAGTCTGCGCCGACACGCATGATTTCCCACTCGCTGCTGCCGCACGGATGTGGTTTTTTCAGTTTTACGATATCTCCTACTGTGTATTTATCCATCCTATATTCCTTCTCTACCTATATCTGCCATATTATATACTATGATATGAGGGTCAAAAGGTATTTTTCCCCTCATACTACACCTCTATCTGCTCAAATACAGAGCCCAGTCCCTGCTGTATCAGAAGGTCTGCTCTTGCGTCCATCGGTGTGGTGGACTTGTTGATAAGCACGAGCTTGTTTCCGTTGTAATAGTCTATGAGGCCTGCCGCCGGATATACCGCAAGTGATGTACCGCCTACTATGAGCACATCGGCGTGACTGATGTAGTAGATTGCATCCTCAAGCGTTTTCTGATTTAAGCCCTCCTCGTACAATACGACATCCGGCTTTACCGGGCCGCCGCACTTTGGGCATTTTGGCACGTCTGTCGAGTTGAGGATTTCCTCTGCGCTTACAAACTGCAAGCATCTCTCACAGTAGTTTCTCAGCACACTGCCGTGCAGCTCCATTACATTTTTGCTGCCGGCCTTCTGATGCAGTCCATCTATGTTCTGCGTCACAACGCCCTTAAGCTTTCCTGCTTTTTCAAGCTCTGCCAGCTTGTAATGCGTGATGTTCGGCTCTGCATCAAGGCAGAGCATCTTGTCACGGTAGAATCGGTAAAACTCCTGCGGATGCTTCCTGTAAAATGTATGGCTCAGGATGGTCTCGGGCGGATAATCATACTTCTGATTGTAAAGTCCGTCCACGCTTCTGAAATCAGGTATGCCACTCTCGGTTGATACACCTGCTCCGCCGAAAAATACAATATTGTCCGAAGCCTTTATCCACTGCAAAAATGTTTCTACACTGCTGTCATTGTTACCCATATGTATCCATCCTTTCTTCTTTTAATTTTAATTGCTGCCAATTATTATTTGAGCCATCTTCAGGACAAAACTGCAGCTCACTTGCAAGCTGACTCATACTTTTCTATTCTCAGTGTTTCTGAATGGTCAACTTATATTTACAGCTTGCGCACCAGCTTGTCCACATCTGCATTCAGTCCAAACACCATCACTGCATCGTCTGCCTTGAACACGTAGTCCGGCAGCGGAAGCACGCGATTCTTTCCGGCTTCCTTTACTGTAACGATATTTACATTGTATTTCTGGCGCACATTATTTTCCATGATGCTCTTTCCTACCCAGCCTTCAGGTGGATTTATCTCGTAGATTGAGTAATTATCGTTTAATGCCACATAATCAAGCACATGGTTGGCGCTGTATTTCTTTGCCACTCGTTCTGCCATGTCGCGGTCAGGGTAGATAACCTCATCCGCACCGTTTCGAAGCAGGAACTTGGCATGCACATCCCTGTTTGCCTTGCTGATGACATATTTTCCGCCCATCTCCTTAACGAGACTTGTTATCTCAAGTGAGCTCTGGAAATTGGTGCCGATGCATACAAAAATCAAATCGAAATTGTTAATTCCGAGTGCTTTTACTACCTGTGGGTCGGTACAGTCACCTATCTGCACCTTGGTCACGTCATAGATTAAATCCCTGACCTTAGCCTCGTCCTTGTCCATCACCATAATGTCGTTTCCGTTTTTTATCAAATCCGCACACAGATGGTGTCCGAATTTACCCATTCCAATAATTAAAATTGATTTCATTGCGTTTCTCCTTATCCTTATCCAATGATAACTTTTTCCTCCGGAAGCTCTATATTGGCTTTTCCCGGTCTATGCACAAACGAAAGCACAAAGGTCATGCTTCCGATTCTTCCACAATACATCATAATTATGATAATTATGCGTCCTACTGTATTTAAATCTCTTGTGATGCCTGTTGTCATGCCGACCGTACTGATTGCAGAGTATACCTCAAACAGTACATCGTCCATCTTCATATTTGATGTGGCAAGTATAGCTATCACCGCTGTAAGGCCAAGCACCAGATTGATGATAAGCACCATTCCGGCCTTTTTGATTACCTCACTGCTTATTTTCCTGCCAAACACATTGCAGCCGTTGCTTCCTCTAAGATAAGAAACAATATAGATTATCATGACCGCCATGGTTGTGGTTTTGATTCCGCCGGCTGTCGAGCCCGGGCTTCCTCCTATGAACATGAGCACTATAGTCAAAAGCTTGCTCTCCGGTGTCAGTGCTGCTGTGTCTACTGTATTGAAGCCTGCCGTTCTCGCCGTAACTGAGCCGAATAATGATGCAAATATGGCACCCGGTGTGTCCATGCCTGCTATGGTATTGTTTTTTTCAAAAATATACATAAACATTCCGCCGCCGAAGACAAGTATCAGTGTGGTTGATATTACTATCTTGGCGTGGAGCGAGTATCTGCTAAGCTTAAGCTTTTTGGTTCTGACCTCATTCCATATGGTAAAACCGATACCACCTATGATGATAAGCAGCATAATTGTGATATTGACTAACGGATCTGCGACATATTTTGTAAACGATGAGTACTCCTCGTTGATGCCCATCAGGTCAAAGCCCGCATTGCAAAATGCAGATATCGAGTGGAACACCGAGAAATATATGCCTCTTAATATGCCAAAATCCGGTATGAAGCGGATTGCTAAAAGCACCGCTCCTATGCCTTCGATAAGGAAGGTTCCCCTTATTATCACGCCGAAAAGCCTTACTATTCCACCAATCTCAAGTGCATTGACGCTCTCCTGCATCAAATCCCTCTGTCTGAGTCCGATTTTTTTGTGCAGAAGCATGGAAAATGCCACACCGATTGAGATGAAGCCCATGCCACCTATCTGAATCAGCACGAGAATCACGAGCTGTCCTATGATGCTCCAGTGTCTGAAAGTATCAAACACAACAAGACCTGTCACACAGGTTGCGCTTGTTGCCGTAAAAAGTGAGTCCAGAAAATTAGTCCATTGTCCGTCTCTTGAAGAAAACGGAAGGCTCAGCATTATTGCCCCTGATAATATTATCAGGAAAAATCCAACTGCAATGTATCTGAACTCTGTCAGGTTTTTATGTCTTTTTTTTATGTCCTGTTTTATATCGTTCATATCCAATCCTAACTATCTGCTACAGAATGTATTATTGTCAGCTTACAGAAGCTGTTTGTATATATCCCTCTTGCTGACACCTCTGTCCTTTGCCACGAGCTTCATGGCTTCCTTCCTGTCGATGCCCTGTGACTCATAGTGTGCCATATGCGCTTCAAGAGGCATGGCTTCCCAGCTTTCCTGCTGCTCCTTTGCTATTTCAGCCACGTTTCTGCCACAGATTACAAGCACATATTCACCTCTTGGCTCCTGTGTCCTTGAACGCTCCAAAAGCTCCGAAAATGTAGTCTGCACCTTTTCCTCGTGCTTTTTCGTAAGCTCCCTGCACACGGTAAGCTCTCTGTCTCCGAGCGCATTGTAAAGCTCTGTGACCGTCTTTATAAGATGATGAGGCGCCTCGTAGATGATGATTGTCCGGGTCTCGTTTTTAAGCTCCTCAATGACGCGCGCACGTTCCTTTTTTTCCCTCGGCAAAAATGCCTCAAACGCAAACCTCCTTGTCGGCCTGCCCGACATGGTAAGTGCTGTAATGCACGCTGCTGCCCCGGGAAGCGAGGTAACAGGCACGCCCTCCTCGTAGCAGATGCGCACAATATCCTCACCCGGGTCAGAAATGCCGGGTGTTCCTGCATCGGTGATGAGGGCTATATTTTTGCCCTCCTTAAGCTTTGCCACAAGCTGGTAAGCTTTATCTATCTTGTTAAACTCATGATAGCTCGTCATGGGTGTCTTTATCTCAAAATGATTGAGCAGCTTTATGGAGTTTCTCGTATCCTCCGCTGCGATGAGGTCTACCTCCTTAAGTGTGCGCAGCACACGGAATGTGATGTCCTCCAGATTTCCTATCGGAGTTGCGCACAGATACAGTGTTCCTGTCATATGATTCTCCTGTTTATTTTCCGTTATTCCGGGGCTTATCGCCGTATATCTCATATATCTCATCCGTGTATACATTAGGCTCCTTGTATACAACTAACGGTTTTTCGATGGTTATACGGCTTTTGCCGCCCTTTAACCCCTCTATGAGCACCATGTTTGGCTCCCTGTCCGCGTAGGGATGTACAAGGCGCATGCGCTTTGGCTCGATATGATATTTCATCATCGTGCTAAAAATCTCTGCCAGCCTGAATGGTCTGTGAACCATGTAAAAACGACCATTGAATTTGAGCATTTTTGCGCTCTCCCTGACTATATCGTCAAGTGTACACCTGACCTCGTGGCGTGCTATCGTCATGGCATCGTCTGCATTTTTGATACCGTGCTGACCTATCATATACGGCGGATTTACCGTCACCACCTCCACGGACTCTCGACCGAAAATCTCCGATGCATTGCACACATCGCCCTCTTCTATGGTCACTTTATCCTCAAGATGGTTATATTTCACACTTCTTTTCGCCAGGTCAGCACACTGAGGCTGAAGCTCGAGTCCACTGTAATGCTCTCCGTTATTCTTTGCCTCAAGAAGTATCGGAATCACACCGTTTCCGGTGCACAAATCCACAGCTCTCTCGCCGCGCTTTACCTTTGCGTAATCAGATAAAAGCACGGCGTCTATGCCGAAGCAGAACAGCTTTGGATCCTGTATGAGTCTGTAGCCCTTGCGGCACAAATCGTCCAGGCGCTCATTACTGTGTATCAGTGCTTCCATGATCTTTGTCCCTGTTGTAATCTTTACTATACTCTTTGTTATAGTTTTTGTTCTTGTAATCCTTGTTGCGGTTGTGTTTCTGCTTGTTTGGTCTGTTCTTGCCACCCTTGTACGGCTTTTTGCAGCCGTCCTTATTTTCTCTGCCGGCATTTGCAGCATTTACTTCATTTGTCTCATTTGCAGAAGCTTCCGCTGCCTCTATGTCCGCCCTGTACGGACGTCTTTCTCTGTTGTCACGCTTATCACGGTGCTCGCGATATTCATTTTTGTTGTCCCTGCTGTCACGGTTTTCCCTATTGTCGCGGTTTTCCCTGTAATCGCGGTTGTCGCGGCGTCCACGGTTTCTCTGCGGTTTCTCCTGTGGCTCGTCCTCCATTGTCTCGTCGCCGCTGTCCTCGAGGCCCTTGAGCTCGCGAAGCTCCTCCTCGGTGAGCTTGACATCCTTTTTCTGGCGTGGTTTTAATCGCAGATCATCTACAGTATACTCACGAAGCTCCTTCTCCTCGCCATTGTCGATGACAACACGCACGAGCTGCCTGAGCACGCTGACTGACTTGACCTCTCCGATGATTCCCTCAGGTGTCTTGACCTTTTCTCCTACTGACGGCATTCTGCTGTTCAGATACTCATATGTATCCTGCTCATACTTGAGACAGCACATGAGTCTTCCACATACACCTGATATCTTGGTCGGATTGAGGGAAAGATTCTGCTCCTTTGCCATCTTTATGGAAACCGGCACAAAATCCGCCATATAAGAATGACAGCAGAGCGGTCTGCCGCAGATTCCGATGCCGCCCATCATCTTGGTCTCATCCCTGACACCGATCTGGCGCAGCTCGATTCTGGTGCGGAATACCGCTGCCAGATCCTTTACGAGCTCCCTGAAGTCAATTCTGCCGTCTGCTGTAAAGTAAAACAACAGCTTGTTTCCATCAAAGGTATACTCTGCATCCACCAGCTTCATCTCAAGTCCGTGCTTGATGATTTTCTCCTTGCAGATGGCAAATGCCTCTTTTTCCTTTTCCTTATTTCTCTCAACCGTTTTCTCATCCTCGTCGGTTGCCACTCTGATGACAGGCTTAAGCGGTGAAACCACCTGGTCATCATCCACCTCCTTCGGCGGAATGAGGATAGTTCCCATCTCTATGCCTCTTGCCGTCTCCACGATAACATGCATTGCCATGTCGAGGTCGAAATCAGCCGGGTCAAAGTAATATATTTTGCCTGCTGTCCTGAATCTGATACCAACTATTTTTGTCATGTGATTAGTTCTCCTTTATGGTCATAAGCAGCAGCTCAATTACCAGGTCAAAATTGACGTTTGCGTTAATTCTTATCTTCGCCTTCTCAAGTGCCTCAAGTATTGCCTCGATTCCCTGATAGGAATGCTTTGCTGCCTGTTTCTTTATATCATAGACCTCATCCTTGAATATGAGTCCGTTAACATCGTTTGTCGCCTTCATATACAGCACATCTCTGTACCACACCATAATCAGGTCAAAATAATCCTGCACCTTAAGCTTGTACTCAGCTATCTGCTTTACCGCTGCGCCCAGCTCGTACAAATCTATGTCATCGAGGCGCTTTATAAGCGACAGTGCTGACTCCTTTAGCTCGTTGAACTCGTCTGATGAGGCGAGCTTAACAGCCTTTCCGACGATGCCCTGTGCAAATGCGACACTGATATCTGCCTGATAATCCGGAATATGCTTTTCGTTCATCAGGTATGCCTTTATCACCTCGTCCTTTACCGACTTCATATTGAGTGTGATGCAGCGCGACCTGATGGTCTGCAGAAAGCTGTCCGCATTGGTGGTGAGCAGCATGATGACCGCATATGCCGGTGGCTCCTCAATGGTCTTTAAAAGTGCGTTCTGCGCCTGCTGGTTCATTTTTTCAGCCTCATCCACTATGTAAATCTTGTATTTACTGCTGTACGGCTTTATCACTATATCGTTGTTGAGCTGTGTCCTGATGTCGTCAACCGATATGTTGTTGGGCTTTTCATGACTGACATATATGATATCAGGATGATTGTGGTCATCTGCCTGATGGCACGATTTGCACTCTCCACAACCATCTGTGCCCTCCTTCTCACACTGCAATGCCCTGGCAAATGCCTCGGCTATCATCATTTTGCCGGACAGCTGTGGTCCGTTTATTATATATGCATGTGAGACCTTTCCCATTGATATGGCATTTTGCAGATGCTCTATTATCTGCTCATTTCCTACTATATCCTTAAATCCTGCCATAGCTGCTGCCTCCGTTTTAGTCTGCCTGTGTCTGTTATGCTTCTGCCCATATCCGGCGCAGGCTCTTCATGTATTTGTCTTTAATTGAACTGTTATAGCTTTTATCTCCTACGTGAGTATATCAAGCAACAGTCCGCGTATCTCTCCGATTCTTGCAAGTATGGACAGATGATCCTTCTCATCCTCCACCAGCTCTGATGCCAGCTCATCCAGATTGCTGTCTATCAGTCTTATTATACCATAAACTCTGTGCCTTCCTCTCCTGTCGAGGAAATTTTCTCTGGAAAATTTATGCGATCTGTAGACCACCTCATTCAAAAAATCCTTTATGAGCCCACGATATCGCTTCATATCCCTGATGTCCATATGCTCGGCTATTCTGTTGCCCTGTGCTGTGATATCCTGCATCAGTGCATCTACCTTTGCCTGGAGATCAGCGTCTGTTATGGCGCTGGCCAGTGTGAATTTGAACGAGCCGTCTCCGACCTGTGTTTTTTGTGCATCAGGAACCTGTGTCACCTGATTTACTTCGTTTACTCTGACTGCCATGAGGCTGCCTCCTTATTCGTTTCCGGTTACATTTATGTGCAGGCCGTAACCATTTTCCTGCTCTGCAATTAAGAACTCTGTCGTATGTATGCTGAAATCTCGGCAAGCACAGTATCCATATCATCATTTATGAAGCGACGTGTAATCCCCGCCTCATGCAGCTTCTCCTCAGAGAAATCTGATGCGTCTGCCAGAAAACGGCGGCACATCTCCTCATATTTAGGCACCTGCTGCCCCTTTTCCCGGTGAATGGCGCGTATCAGACGGTCGCCATCCTCCACCTCCACATAGATTGGCAGCACGTTGTCACTGCCAAAATAATCGCGTATCTTTGTGTAAGACTCGAGTGTTCCGACTGTCAGATAGCTTTTGCAGCGAAGGTCTATATCATCATCGTTTACCGTGAAATATTTCCACACGCCGTACACCGTATTGTACTCGCGAAGCTCTATGATGCTCCCCTGTTCACTGAGCCTTTTTACATCCTCTTCATTGCAGAAATGATAATCCTTATCCTGTGTCTCTCCGTCCCTTATCGGGCGAGTGGTATACGGGATAATCCTGCTAAGCATTAGGGAATCATCCTGCAGTATTTTGTTGTATATAGTGTCCTTGCCTGATGCGCTTTTTCCCATCACGCAGAAAATCTTACCCATCTGTAAACCTCTTATATTTTAATTAATGTAAGCATGACACATCAGCTTTTTTCTCATTGGTTCTGAATAGTTACTAATTAGTATAAATACGATTGTTTGCTATGTCAAACTGTTGCTTACAACACAGCAACAAACTTCCACATATGGGCATCCGGATCAAAGTACAGACCTTCCACATCAAGAGCTGAATTTACAGCCTTTATTACATCATCTATGAGCTTGTCGTTCATTATCTCTCCCGGCACCACAAGCGGTATCCCCGGCGGATATATATTTATAAAGGCACCGCTCACCTTCCCGCTTGCCTTAAAGGCATAGACCGCCTGATGGTCTGCATCATATGCATCATACATTTCCATTACGGCAGGCAGCTTTTGGTATATAGTCGTATCCATTTTGACAGGAAAGTAAAATTGATGTACCACACCCTCCTGTTTTAATATATCATAAAACTCTTCAAAATCAGACTTATATTTTTCGAGCTGGCTGTCTATTTCAATCAAAGCATCCGCAAGCCTGTCAAAGCCCTCATCCGTATCCATGACAGATGCCAGCGCCAGTACATAATTGCCCGCCGCCATCTCAAGCTGCAGCTCATATTTTTTGAGCAGAAGCTCAAGCAGCGTATGTCCATTCATAGCCTCTTTCGTAAATATAATAATCTTTGACTCGTCAAAATCATATGCCTCGTCAGCAGAAAAATCACTTTTTCTGACCACGTTCAGATGCGAAAGTCCGCCGACCTTCTGATAAAATCTGTCAAGTCTGCTCCTAAGCTGTGCAAAGGCTGTCTCTTTATTATCGCGCACATAGTGTATGCAGCGCTCTATGCCTGTCATAAGCACATATGACGGTGAGCTTGTCTCATAAATGCCGAGAAACTTCTCCACTGCTGCTTCACGCATCCCACCCAGCAGTAAAAGCGCCGTCTGTGTAAATGCCGGAAGCGTCTTGTGCAGGCTCACTATGACCGCATCGGCCCCGAGCGCTATGGCATTTTGAGGGAAGCCGCCTCCAAAGCCAAAGTGCGCACCATGTGCCTCGTCAACTATGAGCAAAGCTCCATGTGCATGTGCCACAGATGCGATTGCCGCCACATCAGAAACCACACCATCGTATGTAGGCGAGGTTATCACAACCGCCCTTATGTCTGGATTTTCATCAAATGCCGCCCTTATCTGTGCCCCGGTTATCTGCCCCTGCAGCCCTGTCCGTGTAATTTCAGGGTATGTAAACACCGGGTGAAGCTGCCTTAAGTAAAGCGCATGATACACCGCCTTGTGACAGTTCCTCGCTACAAGCACCTTGTCTCCCCTTTTGGTGGCCGCAGATATTGCTGCCAGTATACCGCAGGTGCTTCCGTTTATGAGAAAATATGCACGCTTTGCACCGTAAAGTGCCGCTGCCTCAGCCTGCGCCTCCTTTATAATGCCCTCAGCGTGGTGCAAATTGTCAAAATTGTCTATCTCTGTGATATCAATAGCATACGGGTCCAGCCCTGCACCTATATCACTGCCACGGCGCTTATGCCCCGGCATGTGAAACGGATAAATATTTGATTGTGAATTATTTATCAGTTCTTTTTCCATTTAAGTACCTATATATCCTTTTTAGCCCAGAAATCTTCCAAGCTCCGGCATCCAGTCATCATAAAATATTTCATCATTGCAGAACGCGCTCCAGACCGGTGTGAGGAAATCAAGTATCAAATCAAGTGTCTCCTCCCAGCCTGCACTGTCATAATGCTCTGACAGCTTATCCTGTCTTTTGCAATACCGGTTCCAGCGTTTTTTCATGTATGTATAGCTTCTGTAGCCGCCAAGCTGCTCAAGCCTTCGCATAGACGCAACCTTTGGCCTTTCCTGCGACTTTGCCTTAAAAAAATCAATCATGCGCCTGCCACTGACCGAATATTCCTTAAGAATATCATACGAATCGGCAAACAGCTTCATATCCCTGACCAGCTCAAGCTTATCCATAATCTCAAAAAGCTGCTCTCCCAGTATCGATTCCGGAGAATACACAGTCGTCTCTATTGTTTTATAAAAACGGTTCATAGCCATTATTTTCCTTTGTAAAGGAATACCCGCATCCGCTTCATCAAGCCTCTCTATCCTGACAGTAAACGGCACCCTCGTGCCATCGAAATACGCACTGAAAGACAGGGTGTAGGCCTCCGGGGCATCCTCCCTAACGGTCTCATTCTCCCATATCACATCACTATGACTGTTGCACTCGGCATTCCCTGTAATCATGCCCCTTATGAGCTCAATCGGCACGCCATGGCTTTTATCCGCAGCCTCATGTGGTTTTCCATAAACATAGTAAAGCGCCAGCTTCTCCCCCGTGGCATATTCAGATTTTCTCTGCCAAAGCACCGGCGCAAGCCCCGCTTTGTCTATACGCCACAGGAAGTCCTCTGTGACATACTGCCAGAGCACATCACTGTACGGAATATTCTTTTCACTGCTTATTCGTCTCAAGTCAACCTTCACTACAGCCAAACTCCTATCAGACTCTGTACCTTTTTTAAAACCTTTCTCTCCCGCGCATAATCCATAAGTACAGAGATATCCTTATCAGGATCTGCAATATATGCCTGAATCGCAGTCTTGAAATCATCATGGCTCATTTTGGACTCATACTTTAAGCAGTCGCATATGAGCCGTTCCTTATCATAAATACCAAAGCTGCAGCCCTGCAGCTCAATAACTGAAGCGCCCAGACTAAGCGCCTCCGGCTCCGTGTAAAACGGAATAATCCTTGGATAATCCATCTTAAAGCGCGATTTTGAAGTGTTTTTGTCCACTGCAAGTGTCCACCCATACGGTTTTTCCTTTAAATAGCCGTATGCATACAGCGCACTTTCCATGCATAGCATCGCATCCGGAAAAAGTGCTGCGACAAGCTCCACCTCACCAAAGCCGTCCACACGGTCAGTATAATAGCCGTTTCTGACGCGGGAAAGCTTTCCCTCCTTAACAAGCGCATCAATGCGTCTGTAGTCTATTCCAAGCTTCGTGAGCTCTTCCTTTTTCACTATTCCATTGTGCTTTTCCATAGCCTCAGCTATGAGACTTTGTACCTGTTGTATATTCATTACCGCTTCTCCATACATCATATCACATTGCGATGTGAGCAATGCCCCTATTGTCCGGTGTCATCCTGCCGTAATCATCCTGCCAGAAATCTCTCTGCATCACGTATACCGAGCTGATACAGGCTTTCCAGCTTATCCGGATCCTTCTCAACCTTGCTGACCTTAATGTGCTCTGACGGTCTTAACACCCTTGCAACACCCTGCTTTTCAAGCTCCTTTAAACGCTCAAGCTGTGCATTGTACATAATGTATCTATTTGAAAATGCCTCATAGAACCTCGGAAAACGCCTTTTATATATTGATGTAAACAGCTTAGGCATCGGTTTTTTCACGTAATCGGCCGGCTTTGTGAGCACCACAACAACCCTGTCATAGCCCATCTCAAGCATCTTTTCATAAGGAATGCTGTCTGTCACGGCACCATCCAGATACCACTCATGCCCCAGCTTTACCGGTTTTGACACGATTGGCATTGAACCGGATGCACGAAGCACATCCATCTGTTCAAAAACACTCTTAATCTGTACATACTCCGGCTTTCCGGTCTTTACATTAGTCACAACCGCATAAAAAGGAATGTCAGATTTCTTGTATTCTTCATCATCGAACGGGTCAAGCTCTCTTGGAACAATATCATAGGCATATTTCGTGCTCACTATGTTTTTTTCCTTTAAAAGAGGTCTTATACCCATATAATTTTTGTCGCCGTTAAATCTTTTGTTGTAGCGGATGACTCTGCCGCGCTGCTTTGAAAGCAGATTCACACCAAACAATGCTCCGGCTGAAACACCTATCACTGCATCAAAGCATATGCCATGATCCATAAAGCAGTCAAGCACTCCGGCTGTATACATTCCTCTCATTGCTCCGCCCTCAAGCACGAGGGCAGTTTTTGTCTCACTCATCTAAATCTCCGTTTCTGATACTTTTAGTATTTTTTCTTCCCTCTGAATGACAAATTTGTCTTTCTCCTTTTCATCCTCTTATACTGCTTATATCTCTCGCGCTGTTCTTTCTTTGCACTCAGCTTATGTCTGATACGATAGAAATTATCATAAACTCTCCTGCCTATCAAAATTAATATTACAAGTGCTATAAGCACCACAAGCAATATCAAAGAATAAACCGGCTTAATCCTTATGACGCTTTTGCTGCTATTTGCGGCATCAAAATACGATAAATCCACCTTTTCCCCTGAAGCTATCAAATTAACGCGCCCAACGACATGGTCTCCATACAAATACTTGACCGTTGCAAGAGCCTCCTTTGAATCGGGCTTTTTTTCATCCTCTTCTCTTGTAACCTCGGAAAAATCCGCATTGTTCGGCAAAACCACATAATTCTCCGATACCTTTGCATACATTCCGTAGGTGTTTAATACACCCAGATCCTTTGAGTTGTCAGATGACTCATTCGTCTCATTTTCACCAATATTCAATGCCTTAAAATTGCTAAAGCAGTAATTCAGCAGAGTATTCGTGTCCTCATAATGGCTAGGCGACTGTGCATTCATGATGACAACGCAGAGTGTCAGCCCGTCCTTTTCCGCAAATGTCACAAGTGTACTGTTGGCCACATTTGTATAGCCTGTCTTTCCGCCGGTGCAATCCGCATTCACATACTGCGAATACTGCTTAAACGGATGCAACAGTGCGTGATGATTGTACAGCGGTGTCTCCGTGGAATGCTTGTTGGTTGGCGGTATCATGTATGTTTTCGTGCCTGTAATCTTGCGAAACTCATCATTCTTGTATGCCGCACATGAAATAAGCCCCATGTCATAGGCGCTTGTCCAGTGATTTTCGTCAGGCAGACCATTTGCATTATTGAAATGTGTATCCTCACACCCCAGCTCCTTAGCTGTCTTGTTCATCAAATCGACAAAGGTTCTGTAATCTCCACCAAGCTTTTTGCCGGTATGCTCTGCTGCCGCATAGGCACACTCATTCGCAGACTCAAGCATCACACCGTAAAGTGTCTGCTCCATGGTCATCTCCTCACCAACATCCCTTGATATGCTCGATGAACCATCCCTGCTGTCATTGACCGCCTCCTTTGAAAATGTCACCTTTTCATCCATTTTGCAGTTGAGTATGGTCAGATAAGTGGTGAGTATCTTGGTAATACTTGCCGGGTAATGTCTCTCGTGGGAATTTTTCTCATAAAGCACTGTCCCGGTGTTAACCTCCATAACTACCGCACACGGCGAGTTAATCTGCGGTCCCTCAGGCCAGTACTCTCCATCCGCCCTCACTGACACCGGCGCTGCGCACACAGTTGTAATGGCAATTACTGCCATCAATACTATTATTCCTGTTTTTTTTCTAAATATATTTAAAATATGCATAATTATATTCCTGTTTTTGCTGTAACAATTAAACTTTTTTCAACCCTTTAATTATAAAGTAAGCAATCCATGTTATCAAGGGATTTAAGATGCATTTTTTCTGTTTTATTTTGACACTGTCATAATTGTGTTATAAAATACATTATAAATATATTCATATAAACCAAGGAGATTCTATGAGACTAAGAAATATTCCGGGCGCCGGTGAAGTCATCGACAACAGCCCATATTGTATAAAAGAACCTGTGGAATTAAGGGGAAAATGGCACGAATTTCTTGGAAATGACAATCCTATCCACATTGAGGTCGGCATGGGAAAAGGCAGATTTCTGATGGATCTGGCCGCACTCAATCCCAATATCAACTATATCGGTATAGAGCGCTACACGAGCGTGCTGCTTCGCGCCGTTCAGAAAATGCAGGAGACAGAGCTTGCCAATGTTCATTTTCTGTGCATTGACGCAGCCACACTGCCTGATATTTTTGACAAAAATGAGGTTGACCGCATATACCTCAACTTTTCCGATCCGTGGCCAAAGGACCGACACGCCAGAAGACGTCTCACCTCCAGCGAATTTCTTGCCAGATATGACAGTTTTCTTGCACCATCTGGCCATATCGAGTTCAAGACCGATAATCAGGATTTATTTACTTTTTCACTTGAAGAGATTGAATGCTCTGGCGTATGGCACCTCGATGCCAGCACCCGCGACCTGCACAATGACCCGGTCATGAGCCGGGGAAACATCATGACAGAATATGAAGAAAAATTCTCAGGCATGGGAAACCCTATCTGCAAGCTTATCGCTTCAAGATAGGGCGACATACCTGTCGTTTATTGCATTATTGACATACTCAAACATTCCCCACATTCTGTGGCGTTCCTCTGTGTTCTCCGACAAAGCGCCGTACTCATCACGCGCTTCCTTAAAATACCGCTGCGCTTCCTTGTTCCTTCCCATCTTGCTATAGCTTGACGCAATATTACTGTATATCATTGCCTTCAAGTCCTTTGATCGCATTATCTCTGCATTGGCAAGACACTCAAGATAGCAGTCAAATGCCGCACTCTCTTTGTTATCCAGCTCATATACCAATCCAAGTATATTCAGGTATTCCACATATTTTTCCATGCATCCGATGCTTTTCAACATGCCGAGTGCTCTTTTTATGTGATTTACCGCATTATCATAATCATGCCGGATAACATTTTCTACGGCAAATTTTATCTCTTCGTCAGCCCTATTTTCGATCGAAAATTTATCAACTGCCTTTACCATATTTATACTCCGACTATTTTGTTTTACCTCTAATGTTACTTTTGTCCTATTCATCAGTATATACTCAAATTTTCAAAATAGCAATCCCTAATTTTAAAATTTATAGGACTATTATACTAATGTTGTGGCTCGATAGCTCCTTGCCCTCAATATGATTATACAATAAAAAAAAGCACCAACCCTATGGCTCGTACGTCCATAAAACCGGTACCTTTGAGTGCGCCTCCAGGGGCTCGAACCCTGCACACCCTGATTAAGAGTCAGGTGCTCTACCAAATGAGCTAGAGGCGCGTTTCTTAAATTTGTTTTGCGCTTTCCTTAACGCGAGATTTATTATATAGTATAGTTTATAAAAATGCAACACTTTTTTTCATTTTTTTTTAATTTTTTTTAGTTTTGCGTAAAACTGTTGATTTTACGCCATTTTGAGCTATATTATTTTCTATACACTGAGACTTTTTGTACCCGATTTCCATTAAAGGTCTCTCAGAAAGGATTTACAAATAATGAAGGTAGAAGAAAGATTATTAAAATATGTGGGCTATCACACCACATCAGATGAAGCCAGTGATAAGATACCAAGCAGCGAAAGGGAGTTTGCTTTAGCAAAAGAGCTTGAGTCTGAGCTTAAGGATCTTGGTTTATCGAAGGTTGTGCTCACCGAGCACTGCTATGTATATGGACTGCTGCCTGCAACACCAGGCATGGAGCACAAAAAGGCAGTCGGCTTTATTGCACATATGGATACTGCACCTGATTTTTCAGGCGAGAATGTCAAGCCTCAGATTATCCACAATTATGACGGCAGCAATATATTATTGCAGGGCTCGGGGGACTACCTGATGACTAAGGATTTTCCAGATCTTAAGGCCTGCACAGGACGCACTCTCATCACCACAGACGGCACTACTCTGCTTGGTGCCGATGACAAGGCCGGTGTGGCTGAGATTATGACCGCCTTAGAACAGATTATTGCTGAGAACACACCTCACGGCGATATCTGGGTTGGATTTACCCCGGATGAGGAGGTCGGAAATGGTGCGAATTTGTTTGACCTGGATTATTTCGGGGCCGATTTTGCCTACACCGTGGACGGTGATTACGAGGGCGAGGTGGCCTATGAGAACTTCAATGCCGCAAGCGCTGATTTTACCATAAAGGGCGTCAATGTGCATCCGGGCGAGGCAAAGGATATAATGGTCAATGCTGCTTTGGTCGGCTGTGAAATTGCCGCAGCACTGCCTGCAAATGAGACTCCTGCCACAACCGAGGGCAGAGAAGGCTTTTACCATCTGTGTGACATGAGCGGTGATGTGGCTTCAGCCCATCTGTCATATATTGTGCGAGACCATGACAAGGCTCTTTTTGCAAAAAGGCTTGATACGCTCCGCTCTCTTGAGATAGAGATGAACAAAAAATATGGTGAAGGCACTGTTTCTTTGACTATCACCCACTCCTACGAGAATATGCTTTCAATCATAAAGGACAACATGTACATTATCGACCTGGCAAAAACTGCCATAGCAGAAAACGGCCTGGAGCCGCTCTCACGCCCTGTTCGCGGCGGTACAGACGGCGCACGGTTATCCTTTATGGGTCTTCCTTGTCCAAACCTCGGCACAGGCGGCTACGGCTTCCACGGCCCGTTTGAGCACATATCAGTGGAGGGCATGGAAACTGCAGTTAATATAATTAAATCAATTGTGAAGCATGTGCTTATGCTGGCTGATGCGTGATTTCGCTGCCGGACAATTACTGTTCACAACTAACAGTGTGACTAGTATTACGGCTGCGCTTATCATTTTTGCAGTTGTTGGTGGAATATTTGTAAATTATCTTCGCAGAAATCAAAATGATATCGGTGGAGGAATGGGAAAGGGTTACATGAAAGAGCATTGGGGAATCGATGACGACAAGTAATAAAAAATACCGGGCAACACATTTTGTGTCCCGGTATTTTTTATACAACCATCATAACTATTCAGAACCACTGAGAACAAGAAAAGCTGATGCATCATCAGAAAAGCCTGACTTTGCTATCGTGAATTTGCAGGCTCCATGTTCACAGAGCGGCCCTTTATCTTCGCATTCTTCATGGCATTAAGCACTTCCTTGCCATACTCAGCCGGCACCTCAACAAATGTATACTTGTCATACATGTCGATTGCACCAACAAGCCTGCCAGGCATGCCTGACTCGCCTGCAATGGCACCTAAAATGTCGCCCGGCTTTATCTTGTCCTTCTTTCCGACGTTGATAAACAGACGGACCATACCATCCTCTGCTCCTGTATTGTGGAAATCATAGTCATCCTTTGATTCTGTTGTGGATATCTCAGATGCGCCCATAGCCTGGTATAAAAATGCCGCTGCAATATCCATTGCGGTGTAATCCGACTCATTTATCTGATTCTCTATAATGTCAATGACACTTGTGAGATTTTCCTCATCTATGATGGTAGAAATCTGGTCCATGATCTTTTCTGCCCTGATTTTGGCAACATCATCAGATGAAGGGATTGGCTGTGCATAGATTTTTGTCTTGCAATAGCGCTGGATGTCCTTGAGCTTGTAGACCTCCTTGCCCTTTACAAATGAGAATGCTTTTCCACAGCGGCCGGCTCTTCCTGTACGACCGATTCTATGCACATAATACTCGTCATCCTGAGGCAGATCATAGTTGAATACAGCCTCCACATCATCCACATCAATTCCGCGCGCTGCAACATCTGTGGCAATAAGAATATCTGTCTTTCCGTTTCTGAAGTTCTTCATGACACGATCTCTCTGCACCTGCTTCATATCGCCATGAAGTCCCTCTGCACTGTAGCCGCGTCCGCAAAGCTCATATGCCAGCTCGTCCACCATCTTCTTTGTGTTGCAGAACACAAGCGAAAGCTTTGGATTATAGTAATCCAACAGTCTCGTGAGCACATCTATCTTGTCCTTGCGCTTTACGTCATAGTAATACTGGTCGATATTTGCGACTGTCAGCTCTTTTTTCACTATCTTGATGTTGATGGCATCATGCTGATATTTTCTTGTGATTTCCAGAATAGGCTTTGGCATTGTTGCCGAGAAAAGCACTGTCTGATGCTCCTGTGGCAGGTATTCAAGTACTGTCTCGATATCCTCCCTGAAGCCCATGTTGAGCATCTCATCTGCCTCATCGAGCACGATTGTCTTTACATGGTCAGGCCTGATTGTCTTTCTCCTGAGATGATCCATAAGACGCCCCGGGGTTCCGATAATAATCTGCACACCGCCCTTAAGTGCCTTAATCTGGCGGCTGATATCCTGTCCTCCGTATACCGGAAGCACCTTCACTCCATGCATATATTTTGCAAGCTTCCTGATTTCATCTGCCACCTGGATGGCAAGCTCCCTGGTAGGCGAGAGGATGATAACCTGTGTCTTGTGACTTGATGCATCAACGCTCTCAAGCACCGGAATACCAAAGGCTGCTGTCTTTCCGGTTCCGGTCTGCGCCTGTCCGATTACATCCCTGCCCGAAAGCACCGCCGGGATTCCCTGAGCCTGAATCGGAGTTGCCTCCTCAAAGCCCATGTCCTTGATGCCTCGCAAAATCTTAGGGTTTAATTCTAATTCGTCAAATCTGATTGTTTCCATATATTCTTTTAGATTTCCTTTCAAAAATAAAGTGTGCATATTTTTATAACATGCACACTTTAACATATTTGTGAGATTATTACAAAATATTATTTCTTTATTTTAGTGCCCTTTAAATAAAGCGGCTATCTCATCCGGCGTGAGATTACGATTTGTGTTGTTCAAATCCACAACCGGAGCATTTTCCGGTTCCGGTGCGCTTGCCGGCTCAGGTTCGCTTGCAGACTCCGGTTCACCCACTCCTGCGTTTGCTCCTGCAAAAAGTGCCGCTATCTCGTCTGCACTCAACTGGCGGTTTGGATCGCTGTTTGCGGTATCTGCTGCAACTTCTTCTGTGGCTGGGGCTGGCTCTACTACAGGCTCAGGCTCGCTCGCAGGCTCAGGTTCGCTTGCAGACTCCGGTTCAGCCACTCCTGCGTTTGCTCCTGCAAAAAGTGCCGCTATCTCATCTGCACTCAACTGGCGGTTCGGATCGCTGTTTGCGGTATCTGCTACAGCTTCTTCTGTGGCTGGGGCTGGCTCTACAATGGGTTCAGCTATCGGCTCAATAACCGGTTCAGCAGCCGGCTCAATAATTGGCTCCGCAATTGGCTCAGCTGCAGGCTCTACTGCCGCTGCCATATCAACAGGTTCATCAACTGCAGGAACTATGAAATCATCAACCACATCATGCTTTATACGGCTGCTTTGAGCTGTCACCGGCTGTGATGCTGCCTCACTTACCGATGGCATGGCAGTGATTGTCTTTGGCATCTCAACATTTGCCGTAAACTGCACCGGATTTGCAGCAATCACCTGACTCAGGCGGGTTTCCATATCCTTTATACTGTCAGAAAGAGTCTGCTGTCTGTCCATGATTTCCTTAAGATTCTCATAAAGAACGTTTTTCTGGTTTTCAACGATGAACTCATCGCTCTCCTTGAGTCTGGCATCAAACCTCTCGACAGCATCTAAAAGCTGCTCGTTTGAGCCCATGATTGCATCTGCATTCTCCTTGTTTCTGTTGATGACAACCTTTGCAATTCCCTTTTGAGCACCTATAATAGCCTCTGTAGGAACCTTTGAAGCCTCCTGTAAAATATCTATCTTTTCTTCTATCTCCTCAAAATATTTCTTGAGCATGAGATATGAGGCCTTTTCTGACTTAAAAATACTGTCATACTGCTCCTCTCTGCGTTCCTCCTTTAATGTGCGCAGAGTGAAAAGTCCGTTTACCACTCCCCACAGATAAATCAGAAGAATTACAGTTATGACTGCAATAAGTATGTATTCCTCCGGATAATTGATGATAGCGTAAAAATCCGTGAGCAGCACAACCGTAAAAATCAGAATCATAAACATCAGTTGGAGCATTGTTTTCTTTTGTTTTTTATCTTGCATAAAATCCCCTTCCCTGGAACTGTTTTATACTATTTAGAGTAACTATTAAATTATATTATAACGTTTATTTCTGAATCTGTCGATTGTTTTTAATAATTTTACCACTTTCATTTTTCGGTATCTCATATACAATAACAATTTTACGCGGCATCTCAAAGTGAGCCAGAGTTTCTCTCAGCTTCTCTGAAAGACGCCTTCCATCCACTCCGGCAGCGGGTTCCTTCAATACCACGAAGGCTTCAATCCCCGTATCACTTTTCCCGGTATAAACAACTGAGGCCTCCTGTACCTCGTCCAGCTGCTCCAGCCTGTTCTGAATCTTGAGCAGAGATACCTTGCGCCCACGTATATTTACAATATCATCACTGCGCCCTTCAAAATAAAAATTGCCCGACTCATCCATATACCCCATATCCTTCAGGGAAAACGGCATATCTATACCCTCGACATGCCATGGTGTATCCATAAACAGCCGCCTGCAATAAGCAGATTCGCCCGTCCGCCGGCAATTTTTGACGCCGCTATATCCATCGCAGCAAGCTCAGCATAATTTTCCCTGATTTTTATGATATGCGCCTGATTTTCACTCATTTTTCCGGCATCTGCAGCCATATTAAACTCCAGGGATACCTTACCTATAAAATATCCGTCATAATTGCCGGCATTTGAAAATCTGCGCAATATATTTCTGTATTGTCGTCTCAATTTTTCTGTTCTTTTTGAATTTCCCATGTCCATTCTTAGAATTATAGACTGCTTCATATGTGTAGTCAATGCTATTCCATGGTTAATTGTTAACCTTATTAATATTTATGGTTGACATTAGGTTAACACTTGGCTATACTAATTGAGAATTAAAAATAAAACAACAAAATGAGGTAATGAAAATGAACACAAAATCAACTTTTAATGTACATTCACTCGTAATGATGGCAATGTTTACAGCAATACTCTGCATATCGGCTTATATAAGCATCCCGCTTCCAAACGGTTCCCACATCACACTGCTCAACTTTGTGGTAACACTTATTGGAATGGTCTTTTCAGTAAGCCAGTCCTTCCTTATTGTATTTGTATGGATGCTTCTCGGTATGGTCGGAATTCCGATTTTTATCGGTGGAAATGCCGGAGTTGCATATCTTTTCGGACCATTCGGCGGATTCAACTTCTCATTTTTGCTTATTGCAGTTCTCCTTCCACTCTGCCGTGGCAAGAACTACAACCGCATCCGCTACACCATCGTAGCTATTCTGTCAGCAGTACTCGTTGACGCAATCGGCTCTCTCTGGCTCATGTTCAGCTCTCATATGACATTACAGGCTGCATTTTTAGCCGGCTTTGTACCATTTATCGGACTTGATCTCGTCAAGGTTATCGTGGTGGCGCAGATTGCTCCACAGTTCAAAAGACTTGCTACTGCAAGAGCAGCTTCCGTATAGCCGGACGGTAAGCATTGTAAACAAGTAAGCATAAAAGAAACCACCACAGGAATTTAGCTTAGTTAGAGCGTTAAATTCCTGCGGTGGTTTTTGATTATGCAGGCCTTTTATAAAAGCATATGCTATACAATACTAATACAACAGCATGATATATCTTTTAAGCCTGCCGACATCATACCTCCAATATCTTACTGAATTCTGATTTTCTCTATTATGCACTCATGTTTTTTATAATTGACTGAATCACTGTCTGCATTATAATTAATGCCAACAAGCAAAACCTCGCCTTTATAAGCCTTAAGACCTTCAACATATTGTCTATCTTTTATCTGCTCTATCGCAGCATCTGCCGTTTTATTATACTTTAATTCAACCACTATTGCAGATTTATTTACTCCATTTCTAGGCACAAACACCATATCTGCATAGCCCTTTCCACCGGCAAGCTCACGGTATATCAAATAATCTTTTTTTGCTGAATAATATGCCAGTGATACCACACATGCCAAAGCATTTTCATCATTATATTTGAGTATTGAAGCATTCTCCTGATGTGCGTGCTCTATCATAGATGCTACTATTTTTTCATCGCCATTCAATGTAGCATCAAGCAATTTATCTGAGCTTCTGATTGCATCCATCACCGGCTCCCAACCACCATCCTCTATGCAATTAATAAACTCCTTCTGCACCTCCTGATTTGGAATAGAAACAGTCTCATTGTAGAAATCATATGTGAGATACCCCAAATGAACAAGAAGAGTCAAAACATCATCTGCACTCTCAAGAGTCGTCATATCATTTTGGAATTTATTTGGATTGACAGGAACACTTTCTCCTGCAATAAGCCTTGTGACCAATTCCTTGAGATTATACATGTCAAGCTGTATATATTTTTTCAGAGCTTCATAGGTCTCCGTCTTTGTCCAATAGCTGTCAAAATCGTGCCCTAAAAGTGACATAACAACAGAACGCGGATTGTAAACCTGAACACCCTTTAAATCATATCCGTCATACCACTGCTTCATATTGTCAAACGACATATCATATTGCACACAGAGCTTCTGCACCTCCTCGCCTGTAAAACCGGTAAACTCCGCAAGCTCGCGCTGATTGGTCATGGAATACTCATCAAACATATTTAGAGCCGAATGCTCTCCATACTTCTTGATTGGCAGGATACCTGTCATATATGCTAACGCCACATATGACTTTCCCTTTATAAAAAATCTCAAAAAATCAAGATACTTCTTCTGCTCATCATAATCATCCGGAAATTTTCTGAAAATACAATCCCATTCATCAATTACGATTATAAATGACTGCTTCTTTTCACTATATATGGTAGACATAACTTCCACCAAATCATTCCAATCAAAGCAATCCAAATCTGCATACTCTTTTTTTATATCCCATAGTATACGTCTTTGAAGATAATCTATCATTTCATCCATTGAACTGACTCTGCTAATTATATCTATCATATTGATATGAATCACATTATATTTATTAATATGCCTTTCAAATGATTCATCATCTGCAATATTTAATCCACAAAATAACTCTTTGGAATCGCAATTCTTATCATAATACGCGACAAGCATATTGGCGGCCATAGATTTACCAAAACGGCGAGGACGGCTGACACAAATATTCCGCTGCTCCGTATTTAAAATTCGATTAGTAAAAGCAATTAATCCCGTTTTATCAACATAAATTTCTGAATTGACCGCTTTTTTATATTCATCATTTCCCGGATTCAGATATATGCCCATTGTTTGTCCTCCACTTCATTAATGCTTCCATAATTATCCCCTCTGCCCTGCAATCAGGACACTTTTACCTTCATATTTCATTAAAAAAACAGTTCAGTATACTGATATGCTGCTGCACACTCCCGCCTCCCATATATCTCAACGCAGATAATCATTGCTGATTTATTTTTATTATACTATTTGTGGCTGTAGGATGGCAAGAATAATTAGTGTTCGCTGATAGCTTGCCGGTTTTACATAATCAATGAAAATAACTGTATTAAACCTCAGCAACATCCATCATATATCTGATTTTATCAACCATATTATGCTCTGTCAGGACACGCTCCCTGCCTTTCCTCGCAATTTTGCCTCTCAGTTCCTGATTGCTGAGATAAAAATTACACTTTTCAACAGCATCCTCCAGACTCTCATACACAACCATTTCTTCCCCATAAGAAAAGAGTTCCACTAGCTCCTGCTGATAATTGGAGAGTAAAAAACCACCACTTGCCAAAATATCAAATGCTCTCTGTGGAACACCTGACTGAATACCCTTGACACTAATATTCAGATTGATATCTGACGCAGCAAAAACATATGGCATCTCTCTATAATAATTAACCGGTCCCATACACTGCACTCCCCGTAAAACAGGATAATCCTGTCTTGAATAAAGCTTTGTATCAAATCTGCTTCCAAGCAAATTTAAAAGCAGCAAGCGCTCCCTACGGCTTGTTTCCTGATCAAGGACATGCACCAGAGCTGCCTTATCAAGCTGAAATTTTGTATCAGGCTGAAGCTCCTTAAAGTGCTTATTCATAGCTTCCACAAAACGCTTGTCTATAACATCATTCAAAATATAAGCTCCATATAACTGTAGCTGCGAATTAATAACTGCATCCATATAGCCCTTTGCATAATCTGTGGAAATCTCTGTGATGGCCGGATACTGTCCCTCATACAAACTGCCTATAAAGCTGACCTGAGAACCATATTTTGAACTCTGCTCAGATGACAGTCTTATATTTTCATACCGCTTTGCATTGATACCAAGCGGTAAATGATAAACGGTATCGAATCCCTGATTCCTATACGCCTGTGCCTGGATTCTGTCAAAACAAAACACATAGTTGCAAGGATTTCCAAGTGTTTTCTCAATGTCACGCACATTAAAAGGACAGTCATAGCCCCAGGAAATGTACTTAATATTATTTGCATTACACAACATTGATATCTCAGGGAAATAGTTAATGGAAAAGCAGAAATCATACTTATCCGCCGATATCCCCCTAAAGAAGTTTTCAAGCTCAGCAATATCCTGTTTTTCAAAATCAAACAGGACACTGTCAAACTCAATTCCAAGCTGTCTAAAAACATCATGAACATCCTGTCTGTTGATATATGTGCTGTTTTGACTCCAATCGTATAATAAAATTCTCATGCTGTCTCCTATATGGTTATTCTTACTGATAAAGTTTTAGATTGATGTGATTAAAAATATGAATTCTGATATATTAACCATTTATCCTGCCCTCAATAGCTCTCTTAAGCTTAGTCGAACTGGTGCTCTTTGTATATGGGAAAAACACCATAGTCGCCCCATTTTTCTCCAGAAACTCTTTCTCCGCAAGCCATGCCGGGTCATGCTCATAGTCACTTCCCGAAAACTGCACATCAAAGTGATACAGCTTGAAAATATCCCTGGTGCCGCAGAAATCTAGCGGAAGCTTAATAGCCTCATCCACATATCTGCAGGAGCGGACCATCTCAATACGCTCCTCAAAAGGCACAAAAGGCTCAGCCTGCTTATTCAGACGCACACCCTCGTCAGATACCACACCCACTATGAGATACCTGCACTGCTCCTTTGCTCGCTTAAACATATTGAGATGACCAATGTGAAACAAATCGAAAACACCCGCAATATATCCAACATTATATGGCTTATCATCAGATGATTCATTTACCGCTCCTGAATTAGCATCTGAGATAGTTGTCCCACGACAGACCGCACTAGTACCGGTTCCGGCCGCCAGTCTCGCCGCAACGCGCTCCTTTCGTTTATTTGGATAATCATTGCCAGGATCATAAATATGATAATCGGCGATTCCCATACCTTTGAGCTGATTTACCACACCATTGTAGCCCTTAATACAGATAATAATATGCCTCTCCTCCTCTGGAATATCCTTTAAAATATCCGGTGAATTAATCGGTATATCATGCATCTTGGTACCCCATTTTGAGCTGTTATTATCAATGATAGAGTAAACCTCATAGTCTCCTGCAAACTGGAAAAGAAACCTCTCAGTAAATCTGCCGGAACCAAACAAAATGAGCTTCTTCTCCTTACCTGGTACACCATCTTCAAGCCCATCAAAAATATCCACAAAAATCCTCTGATATTCTGCAGCGCTATAATTTATTTTCTCACGATTGGTATAAAGAATCCTGCCGTCAACTCTCTTATTCTCATAATAAGGTCTGAGCTCCTTCTGATTCCTGAGAGTCTCAGTAAATCTGGAAGACATACGCATCCATATATCCTCACACTCTGCCAGTCCATAGTGCTCCAATACCTCAGCTCTTGGCACGAGCCGCTCAAACTCTTTATCAGTACCATCATAAATAATGGAAACAGAGCGATACATTATGGCCTTTGCGGGACAATTTCTAACATAAAACTCCTGGTCATAGTATATAAATCTGCTCTTGGAATCTGAAACGGATGCATCATAAAAGCAATTCAGCGGAACCATATCAATATAGCCTCTTTCAAGAATCACTCCCAAATCTCTTCCGTTAGCGCTGTTTCTATCCTTCTGCGGAATCTCATCTGTATAATCAGATGATTGAAGAACAAGCTCATACATATCATCCAAAGCCTTAAAAAAAGAATCCTTGTCTTTTTTAGCAAGCTCCTTCAATGCATTCATCGCAATAGGGGCATCGACAAACGGCATCACAAAGCAATCTCCATCAATATATGAGTCAACTACATTAATACCCCTGTCGCGTAAATCCTTAAGATTGTCCTGCATCTCCTTCAGCTTCTTTGTGCCCTCACCGTAAACAGCTCTCTTAGATACAGTCTTCACTCCATCCCGCTCACAGATGCTCGTCACCAGCGCATTCTCCGGTCCTCTGTCCAGCGAAATAGTGGCATGAAGCGTATCATCATGCGCTCCGTCCAGGCTGCATTCAATAATATATGCATTTGCCAGCTTGTGAAACATGCCATTTTTAATCAAATCAGTATATAAAAACTGCTCCTCAAGAAACACACTGTCGGGATAATTATACAGAGGAAAATACCTCATGGCCAGCTCCTCAACCGGCTCATAATCCTGCGCATAGACAAGCTGAGTCTCCTGCAAAGAAGGCATCGCTGAATAAAATCTATTGTGTGAAAAGCCTGCTGCATCAAGCATATCCGTAAGCTCCGCCATAGAGTAGCATCTGCCCACGATCATCCCCCTGTCAGCATCCGACAGCCTCCTGTAGTTCTCTATTCCATCAAAGCTATGATTTGTGTACGGATCCCGGTCTCCACAAATATACTTTATTGCATAACGGTTTTCTGTACCTAACAAAAAACGCCCCGCAGAGCTTAACAGTTTGTGACACTGTTTTAATAACTCAACCGGCGATTTGGTTTCCTCAAGAATATCAATACCGACTATGTAATCATACCCGCGACCGACTGATTTTAAATCCTTTAACTGTGTTATATTACAGGAATTAACACATCCTTTTCCTTTAAGAAAAGAACAGACAGAGTCATCCTGTCTGCCTGAATATAAATATAAAATATTGCATGGTGACTTAAAATTGTACCAGACAATTGCTCCTGTTGAAAAATCTTTAGTTAATGTTTCCATATTGTTGTCCTTTTTCTCTGCATAATGTAAACTGTCTTAGAATTATATAAATATCTAACTTCTAACATTTTCTAATAGTCTTGTATAATCATCATGAAATCTTGCAAAACTTATACTACTATTTTTCTTTACAATTGCTAAATTCTGTCTTTCTGCTATTTCATAAAACAACTCACTATTCGATAAATTCTTAATGTCCTTATTTTTTGAAGAACTCTTGATTCTCTCAAACACATTTTTGGGATAATTACTTTCCGGATTGTTATCATTTCCCCATAAAAGCTCGACATTATGCGGATTATATTCTATTTTATTCACTTGAAAAAAATCTCTTATATTTTCCCCATCTGCCAATATCCAATTCTCAATCATGCGACAAGGAATCATTGGAATATAATTATCACAATTATACATCCCCTCTTTTACCTCGCCATATACCTCTTTATATCTGTTTTCTAATTGATGCACATTACTGTTGTGTTCCCCAGCATTCCTATCCGCATCACAATAATACACACCATAATTTAATTGCTTTTCCTTACACTTGATATAAAATCTTCTTGCCGGAACTGCTTTACCATCTAATCCATTAAGATGCCTACGTTGCAATTTAATCTTCTGCACTTCTGCACGCTCAATCATCTCAAAATCAAGCTCAATATTCTGCTCTTCAGCAATCCTTCTCAAGTACACCTGAACAGGACCATCAATCCAATGTCCCGGATTACCATAATCCACCTTTCCGTAATCAGTTGGTCCTTCTCCTGTAACCGCTATTCTCATATTTTATCCCCTTAATTTTGTTTTAAAAATATATCAGCTATCTCCTTTTGAGACATATTAAGCAAAATTTCTCCCGGATACATATACTCTAATTTATCTCGGATTTCTTTTGAATCAAATAAATTATCTGCCCTTGTACTTCCATTTTGATCCCTGTATAAGAGAACTATCTGCTCCGGCTTTACATAATCAAGGAATACTGTACTATGTGTTGTCAATACAAGTTGATGCCTGCTTTCCTCATATATTTCTGACAAAACATCTATCATAGCCTCTGCATAATCGCTATTAATTCCATTTTCCACTTCATCTAGTAAAAATATCGCATTTGCAGGCTCTATTTCACTTATGGCAATAAAAGCAAGTACTCTTAAAATACCATCACTAATTTCCTTTGATGAAAACTCAACATCACCTGTATCATAATGTTCCTTTACATTTATCAGAGTCCATCCCGGTTTTCCCTTTACCGATGCACTTACATCACTAATCCTAGCCCCCATAATCCGCTTTAATTTACTCATAAAATTATTTTTCTGTTCTGCGGACATCTGTCTGATAAATGATGGGAGATTCTTTCCTGTCTCTCCAATATTCTTTACAACACCTCTGCTGGAAAGCCTCATATTATCCGGCGCCAGCATCTCAAACGACTCAGAATTATCAAAAAAAGCAACCAGTCTATTTAAACGGCTATCTACTCCATGCAAATGCTGGATTACTTTAAGACAGGAACTTGTAATCACAAAATTCGGCATTATTGATAGCTCTCCTTTATCCCCTTTAATCCGGCCTCCAGCAGATGCTTTATATTGTACTAATGTCTCTTTTGTATCTAAATCTACAATCTCTTCCGAAACAAGATGCAATTGATTTTTGGCCACATTGGGCTGTAATACCATTCCCCATTTAAGTGTCGTATTAACCGGTTCCTCCAACACAACCTCTACTCCAAATGAAATACGGGCTGTCCCTGAGCGTATAAACTTTGAACGAATATTATCAACCGTCCAGCCTCGCCTCTCCAATAAAACTGAAAAGTCATCGTTAACACATCCGCATACAAAGTCAATTGCCTGTAAAATTGAACTTTTTCCTGTAGCATTATTTCCAACAATTACAGTCATTGGCTGCAAATTTATTGACAGATTATTTAATGATTTAAAATTATCTACATTAAAGGTCTTAATCATAATTCCCCCTATATTGACTATATAATAAAGTCCGCTATATAAAATCTTATTTTAGTATAGCGGACTTTATTGAAAAATACAATTAATTCAATTTAATTTTAACTTTTCTCTGCCAGTTGCTTCCTTAAAGATTCAATAATGGCATCTTTTGCATCTAGCTGTCTTCTATTATCCCCTAACTGCTTCTAACTTTGTTAGTGACTTTTACCACGTTATTGTAATATTCTATTTTTTCTTATCTCTTGTATCTTTTCTTCTGCCTTCTTTATTGCCTTAGTCATATACTCGCCATTTCGAAGTCTCGCACCAACAATCTGGGCATTATGTTTCATATTCTCATAATCACTATCGCTTACTTTTGACAGCTTGTCTGACAATTCATATAAAGACTTTACAGTTATACCCACATGCTCTTTCAAAACAAAATCAGCTTCTGCTGCCTCGTCCCAAATAATGACAGGCAAACCAATTGCAAGATATAAAGATAATTTGTGTGGATTATTAATCTTTAGATATTCTCCTGTAAGACCACTACAAGTATCTAATGAGTTACCATCCCATACCAAACCATATTTTCCCTGCAGGTTTTTAATCAATTCATCAGGCAAAAACGTTCCAAAATAGCTAATATTATCATAATGATCATTATCACTATAATTTGCTCCAAACAAATTAAATTTTACATCACCAATCTCACTTAAATGATAAATATATTCAGACTTCCCAATATCAAGATTTCCTGCAACAATTACTCCACTATCTTTTTTTACTTCCGGTGAATCGCCTATTAAATAATCGAATATTTCCAATGATACTATTTTATCCTCCGGAAATCCTTTAGATACGAGAAATTCTTTCATTTTTGTATTATGCACAATCCAAATATCTGCTAATGTCTGTAACATATTGTATTGCTCGATATAATCATCCCTGACATTCCTTCTCAAAATCTCTATATCATGTACGACGCATATAATATTAATATGTTTTTTATCTTTTAATTCATTAAGTCTGTATATACCCCCAGAGATATCAACAATAGGAAATTGTACCAAAACCACTGCATTATCTGCTATTTCTTCACACGCTTTAAGCCATTCGGCTTCCGTCTGTCTCTGCCCATATCTTACTGTTCCACGAACAATTGATAAAATCTTATATCCATTGTCTGCTGCTATTGTAGCAACGTCTGACGGTGCTTTGTGTCCTGCATTATAATCCTGCATTCTAAACTCAGTAATCTGATATTTTCCTGAGGATGATGTAAAATCAAAATGACTTTCAGCATTCATCTGGCAATACACATAAAAAGGTAATTTTTCTAACTCTGTATAAGAGCCTAATTCTTTTTCAACTTCAGAATAATCAAAACATGTAATTAACAATATTGCATTATCTGCTTCTTTTAAAAACGTTTCTACTGATATTACTGGTATTCTTTGGTTTCCTACTTCTATACAGCCATTTCTATAATTTTTATCTATAACAGCCACTATTTTAATGTCAGGATGTGAATTCAAAAAATCTTCAAACACTTTTCCTGCACCATAGCAAAATAAATTTTTATTGTTAATTTCATTTAAAAAAACAGACATGGACGATAGCCTTTTATTCATTTACTCATACCTCATTCTTCTAAAAATCATGAATAAAATTCCTCTACTGTTAATGGTTTTGTCCAAATAATCTTTTTATTACCAATTCCCAGTTCAACTAATTCATTCTTGATTTCATTCATGACTTTTTCATTATTGACAGCAATAATTACATAATCAAACTGATATTCCATCATCTCAGCCGTGGAGAGAACTTCTACTCCCATATAATTATCTTTCAACTTATATCCCTTATCTACCCATATGTAGTCTTCACAAAGATTCTCCTTCTGTATCTGTCTTATGTAATCTTTTCCAACATTACCAGCACCATAAACGACTATCTTTTTATTACATATTTTCGCTTTACACGAAATAACATAATTTATATTACTAAATCCAAATCCCATTTTCTCCGGTGCTATCTTTATATGCATAGCAATCCATTTTTCTAATTGTGGCATTAATATATCTCTATATTGACTTTTTTCAAAATCTTTTTTTAAAGAAAGGTACATTCTATTTACACTAATTAAAAAGTCATCATGAACTGCATGTGTTATTGAAGAATCATTTTGTCTGTAAAAATAGCCCTTGTATTTGGTTATAGCTACAGTTTTACAAGCTAATATATATTTATATACAAACTCTGCATCTTCTCCATAATATACTTGTTCATCAACTTCATCTATAACCCTTTTGACAATGTCTGTTTTAAATAATTTAGTTGTAATATGCGTTACTAAACCATTATATGAAGTTCCTTCTTTATATATCATATTTTTTATCAACTTAGTTGATTTTGATATGTCATATATTCCCTCGTTTATTGCATCTTCCCATATTCTATTACCAATTATCAAACTTGATGTAACTAAATCCACATCTCCAATATTACTATGCATTATCTCTATATATTCCGGTGCAACATAATCATCAGAATCGATAAAAGCAATATATTTTCCATGAGCATTATTTACACCTTGTTTTCTTGCAATCACAACACCCTTATTTTGTTGATTAACAACTATCACTCTTTTATCTTTTTGTGCAAATTGATTACATATCTTTAAACTATCATCTGTTGAGCCATCATTTACTAATATTATCTCCAAATACTTATATGTTTGGTTAACTATACTTTCTACACACTCATTTAAAAAACGTTCCGCATTAAACACCGGAACTACTACACTAATCAAAATATCTATCATAATATCCCTCTACAATTAGGCTAAATGTATTTACTCACATCTATTATATTTTTAAATTTCATTTGCTTTGCTATCTCAATCATTTGTACCGAATAATTCTTTGACGCAATGAGTAAAACTCCCCCATCATCATTCATTATTTCATCTATACTTTTCAAAGGGATTCCTGATACGTTCTTCTTTTCAGTATCCTTAAGATTTGTTTGTACAAATGCCCTTATATGTATGTCATACTCGGATAATAATTCTTTTAATCCTACTCCAACCTTTCCAGCACCATATATAATTATATCTTTGTATTTTTTTATTTCTGAAATTACATTATCCGGTAACTTGTATGTAAAAAAACCATTATAAAATGCGCCTGTTGCAAGTCTTAAAATAAGTTCTTCATCTTCTGTAAACGGCAACTTATTCCAACTGAAATAATTTAATTCTTTATAATAAGTAATTAATTGTCTATTTAAATTCGAAACATACTCATTAGTATAATATTTACATTCATGCTTATTATTTTTATTAAAATTAATTATCTCAGCAATAATAAAGCAAAGTGATCCTATTTTTTCATGATATATTCTTTGAGATAAAGATAAAGAATTATTTCTTCTAATGTATTCATAACAAAAATCATCTACACTCGTCACCGAATTTGCTTTCATTAGGACTTCATAGTAAAACAAGTTATCCTCGTGTATTATATGTGGTTTAAATTTAATATTGTTTTCCTTTAAAAATTGATTTTTGTATATTGCACTCCATGATGTAACACACATATTTCTTTCAGAACCAGCTCTGCAGAAAAAATCCGGTCCATTCTCGACGTTAGGATAAATACTTTTATGGCTATATCTTTTTATATTATCCTGATCACCAACACCATGTTCTTCATATCCAAAATATAACACATCAGCATCGACATTCTTTATTTTTTGATATAAAGTTGTTAGAACATTTTGCTTAATATAATCATCTGAATCCAAAAAAAAGATATATTCTCCAGATGCTATTTCCATACCATCATTGCGTGATACTGACAGACCTTGATTTTCTTTATGTGTAATCGATTTTATTCTACTATCTTTTTTCTTATAGTTTTCAATTATCTTTAACGATCCGTCAGTTGACGCATCATCACATATTATAATTTCAAAATCCGTCATATTCTGTTTTAAAACACTAGATATACACTTATCTAAATATTTTTCAACATTATAAACCGGAATAATAACACTGATTTTTATCATAATATTTCCCATCACTAAATTGCTTCAATTATATCCTGTTTCTTTTCCAACAAATCCAATCTATGATTCAATTCGTCCACTTCATGATTTACATCATACCAGAGTATTATTCATCTACACTAGCCACAAGTTTTACCTAGTATATCTTTAAATAATTTTTGCATTCCCCTCACTTGTCGCTTACTCTCTTCTGAAGTCCATGTGCCTTCATAATAATGTATGCCATATGTCTTATCTGTTATATTAAATCCATCAACCAAATTATTGTATCCAGCAAATATAGTTTCTGGTAAAATAGTCATGTCATCAACTACACAATAATCACCGCTCTCTTTATATCCTAATTTTTTAAAAAATTTTCTTTGCAACGTTGGTACGGGTACTTCATTACATGAACCATCCTTATTAATAAAATGCATACCAATATACATATCCATAAGACTCTTTATATGAGTATTATTTTTTTCAGCTCCAAATCCTAACCCTGAACTAATTAAGTGTGAAAAATCTACTGAAAAAAAAACTTTTTGATATAATAAATCTTCTAAATTTTTTATTAATTCAACATCCGTGTCCAAATATATACCACCTTCGTTATAAATAATATCCATTCTTGCATAATCAGAAACGTATGCCCACTTTCCTTTTTCATATGCTTCTTTCATAAAAGAATTTTTCTGGTATTCATAATTACTTTCATCCCAACATATTATTTCAAATTCCGGACATGTTTTATACCAACTATCTAAGCATCTTTTATTTAAATCAGACATTTCATTCCCACCAAACCAACAATAATGAATTTTTCTCGGTATCAATGGTTCAATTGTTTTTTTGAATGTTCCTGGATATTCCCTATTTTGTTCTATTTGTCTGTTAGTCTCATATATTATAAAGTATGTAACCATACACACAACATTTTCTAAAGCCTCTATTTTATTTAGCTGCATATATATGTCATATGCATATGCAGTAGATATAATTATCATTATATCTTCCTGCATACTTTTTAATTCACCGACATCTATGATTGGTATTGATGCCTCTTCAAAAGTAAATTCTCTATTCTGCTTATTTTTATCATTATCTATAATATATGCTATAGTTTTATGAACATTATATTTTTTATATCTAATTAAAAAATTCTCTAATGCTTTCCCAGCTCCAAAAAAACAAACCTTTTTCTCTTCTGCCATTTTTATGTAATCTGTTATTGTTGCATTTTCTAATATCATCATATGCTCCTTATTTTATTTATAGCTTAATAACCTTTTCATTATTGTCTTTCTAAATCTTTCATATTCACTTTTTTCTTCATTATTTACCCAACTCAACTCTGCATGATGACTTGATATAGTATTAATAGTATAATTATTTGCGCATCCGCTTGCACCTAATGGTGCCAATACTTCCGATGGATATATTACATTGCCATTTATATTTTGATAAGTATTATCAAATTTCACACCATATTTTTGAAAAACAGGATACTGATACCATGTACAAGCAGTCAAATTTAAACTTCCATCATCATTACAAAATTTCTTTCCTTCATATGCATCTCGTAACTCTCTTATTAATTCGTTTCCTTTTTCTGCCCCAAAGCCTAATCCCAAGGCAATCATTCCATAACCATTAAATCCACAAAACATACTATCGTTCAACAGCCGGTCTGGATTTGTAATTAATTCCACATCCGTATCTAAATACATTCCGCCCTCATTATAAATGATGTCTAATCTTGCATAGTCTGGAACAAATCCCCATTTTTTGTTCTCATATGCCTGACTCATATATTGATTTTTTGACAAATCATAATTTGACTCATCCCATCTTATAATTTCATATTCTGGACATTTTTCTTTCCATCCATCAATATATCTTTGTAAATGCTGTGGTATTTCTTTTTCTCCAAACCAACAATAATGGATTTTCTTAGGGATTTTATTTTTTCCTTTAGTAAACTCTAGTTTTTGATTTTCATAATAATCTTCTAGCAATCTACCTATATAACATTCAAGATTGTCTAATTCCTTTATCCTATCTAACTGTTCAATTATTGGTAAAATGTAATAAGCAGGCGTTATCATTATGACTACATTATCGGTTCCTCTATTTTTTACATATTTGACAAAATCATCTACACTGATAATTGGTATCTGAATATTTTTATAGATAACTGAAGAACCTATTTTTTCCTTACTGTTATCTATAATCATCTTGATATTTTCGCCAACATCATATGTTTCACACACATATGCAGCTCTTTTTCCTGCACCAAATAAAAACAAATCTTTTTTTTCTATATGTTTTTTAAATGTTTCTATACTTGAATTAATTATTTTAATCATATGTTTTGACTGTCCAATCTATAATTTGCGGATTACTTTCTATCTCCCACTTAAATGGTTCTATTCTATCAGAACAATACTTGCAAGCATTAACTGGGTTGTTCTTTAAATTATTTACCATACTAGTCCAGTTGATATTGTCATTTTTTATGTCATATCCCCAATTAGCAGAGTTGCTTTCAATCCCAAAATAATTAAAAAATTTATACCCCAAGGCTTCAAATGGGCATTTGTAAATTTTACCATTTAATAGAGTTTGACACTGCAAAGCAAAACAATTTTGCATTGCCTTTTCTTTATCATTTTCTTTATTAATACTAATATTTTTTGAAAACTCTTTTATATATTCCTCTTCATAGCCTTCAAAACAATAATCGATGTCAAATTGCTCTAACTTGGATATTATTTTTTCTTTTATCTTTATTGTTGGTTTATATGGCGATATATCTATGCCAATATTATTTTCTCTTATTATACTTAATAATTCGTCCGACATTCGAGGTATTAATAATCCATTTGTCACAATCCTAATATCAGACAGTGGAAAATTTTGTTTAGCAATTTTGATTGCCTCACCTAAATATGGATATAATAATGGTTCTCCTCCCAACAATCTTAATCTAAATACATTTACGTATTGTGATAATATTCTTAAATCCTCTTCATAACTTTGTATCAGGTATATATTATCCTTCTCAATCTGTTTATTAAATAAATTGGCAAAATGTGTACACCCTTTACAATTCAAATTACAAGTTTTTATAAGTATTATCTGAAAATAAGGAAACAATAATTTGCCTTCCCTATCCAGCCAGAAAATCTGTGAGTTAATATCATCAATTATTTCAACCTCTTTTTCAAAATCATACGCAGCCGGTTTCATCAAACCGATTTTTATATCATTTATTTCTTCTAATTGCTTGAGAATACAGTTTATGCTATATCCATTCCTCACGGCCAGAACAACAGCATCCACTGTTTGGGCATAGATTTCTTTAAACTGTTCAAAAGAACAAATCGGTAATCCATCTATGACATTATGTAATTCATCAATATTATTATCAATGAAACACTCTACTGTACTTTCTTTTTTCTGTCTGATTTGTTTCATCAAATAAACAGCTTCCTTTTTTTTACCCCATATTGCAATTTTCATCTTGTCCCTACCTTTTACTATATCTCTGCATTTTGAGTCCTTAATATAATCTCATCCTGTAATTCTCTATCCAAGTTGACAAAATACGCACTATATCCAGAAACTCTAACAACTAAATTCTTATATTTTTCAGTTTCTCTTTGTGCCAGAATTAAAGTTTCCCTATCAATAACATTAAGTTGCAGCTCCAGCCCACCTTCTTCAAAATATGTTTCTATCAGGTATCTAAAAGCTACGCGATGACTTTTCTTATCAAAAAATGAAGGCAAAAATTTCATATCTAATACGCCTCCATTCCCCATATAGTCCATTGAAATTTTATTAATGGAGTTAATCACAGCTGTTGGTCCATTTACATCCATTCCCTGTGATGGGGATAGCGAATTTGCCAGTGCTTTTCCAGCTAATCTTCCATCTGGCGATGCACTTGTTTTTGCACCTAGTAACGCATGATGCATAACACTATAAAAGCCTACTCTATATGTGCCCCTATCTTTTATCAATTTTTTACTATGGACTTTCTCAGAAAAAAATTCCATTAAATCTCTCATCTTATAATCAACCGTGTCAATATCATTCCCATACTTAGAATATCCTAACATCTTATCTCTCAGGTCTTCATAACCTGCGTAATTTGCACGTAAAGCGCATCTTAGTTCATCAAATGTAAGTTTTTTTTCTTTAAAAATTATGTTTTCAATAGCCTCTAGCGAGTCTACTGTATTCGCCATTCCCACACAATTTATAGACAAATTATAATGATTTGATGGTCAAAACCACCCCGTAAAAAGGGGATTGTACCTTGAAAATTTCACATAAACTAAAAAACGACTGCGGACAGATGAAAATCCATCTGTAATGCTATATTTGGGCTTATATACAGGG
>Ga0256404_1000981_pt1 | contig 72391 bp, 56 predicted proteins | sample RumenRJG_01DNA_FD_185990 | JGI IMG/M metagenome (GOLD analysis project Ga0256404, IMG submission 185990) | Bovine rumen microbial communities from Lethbridge, Alberta, Canada - RJG_01 | ecosystem: Host-associated > Mammals > Digestive system > Stomach > Rumen | place: Canada: Alberta | collected...
CTTTCCTCCATGAGCTGGGGTGGGGTCGTAACCATAAGTCCTTCCACTGCTTATAGTGGGGTGGGCGAATGGAGGAAAGGATGTTTCTCCATTTGGTATGGGTCGGCTGAACTGTTACAGTCCACCGGCTGAATTTTATCATTTTTTCAACTGTATATTGACATTGGTATGTCCATATGCTAAATTTAGTAGGTTCTCACTTGAGAGAGCAAATGCTGGTATAGCACAGTCGGTAGTGCGTCGCATTGGTAGTGCGGAGGTCACCGGTCCGATTCCGGTTACCAGCTTTTTTTATTTCTGTAGTATCAAAAAAGGCTTAGGAAATTGCAAGCTTGTGCAGTTCCTAAGCCTTTCTTCTGCAAGGGATCTATCATTATTTCATGAACAAAAAACCCGAAACCACATGTAATCACATGAGATTTCGGGTTTTTTCACAGCTTCAAAATCATAGTCGCGAACCTGAAATACGCCAGCAGCGAGAGAGCATCAACGATGGTGGTGATGAAGGGGCTTGCCATAACCGCAGGATCAAAACCCAGACGCTTTGCACCTACCGGAAGCACACAGCCTATGAGCATGGCCATCAGAACCGCTGCAACAAGCGTCATACAAACCGTGATGGCTACAGGCACAGCCACATGATCGAAAAGAAGGAGCTTTACAAAATTGGCTGCTGCAAGAGTCAGTCCGCAGAAAACAGCGACTCTGATTTCCTTCCAGATAACTCCCGGAACATCGGAATATTCAATCTCACCGAGAGACAATCCACGAATAACCGTAACAGACGCCTGGCCGCCGGCATTACCGCCTGTGTCCATGAGCATGGGAATGTAAGCAACAAGAACCGCGCACACGCTGAGGGCATCCTCAAAGGATTTAATGATGGCGCCGGTAAAAGTAGCACTCACCATGAGAAGCAGAAGCCAGGGAATCCTCTTTTTATAAGTTTCCCATACACTGGTCTTCATGTAAGTCTTATCGGAGGGCAGGATAGCAGCCATCTTTTCCATATCCTCTGTAGCCTCTTCCTCCATGATATCCACGATATCATCGACTGTAACGATACCCACAAGTCTTTTTTCATTGTCTACTACAGGCATGGTGGTGAAATCGTACTTCTTGAACTGTGCCGCAACCTCCTCCTGATCCATAAGAGTGTTAAGGGCAATGACATTTTCATGCATTATGTCCCCGATTATCTCATCATCCTTTGAGAGAAGAAGATATCTGAGAGCCACGGTTCCAAGAAGATGCCTGCCGCTGTCCAGAACATAACAAACATCTATGGTTTCGGAATCAACGCCAACCTTGCGTATGCGCTCGATGGCTTCCCTGACAGTAGCACTTTCCTTGAGATCCACAAACTCCACTGTCATGATGCTTCCGGCACTGTCATCCGGATAGCGCAGAAGCTGATTTATCTCACGTCTCGTATCGGCATTGGCATTGGCCAGTATCCTTGTAACGATGTTTGCCGGCATCTCATCCATCAGGTCCGCAGCATCATCCGCCATCAGGTTATCAATGATCCCTGCCGCTTCCTTTTCGGACATAGCGCTGATTATCTTCTGCTGAAGATCCACATCAAGGTACGCGAAAACGTCCGCAGCCTGATTCTTGGTCAGGATACGGAATATCTTAAGCATTCGCTCCTCATCGAGTTCCTCTATCCATGCTGCGATATCCGCATCATTATGCTCGGACAGCGCCTCACGGAGCTTCAGATACTCCTTGTTTTCAAACATGGTGAGAAGCTCGTCAAAAACATTATTCTTTTCTTCCATCTTATATCTCCTTTTATACGGCAAAACAAGCCGCACACAGGAAAATACTCTTTACAGGGAATTCCGGGTGTTGCAGCAGAAGATTGCCGTGATCATATCGTGTGTACTTCGGGGAACAGTATCTGAACTTCGACTGTCACTTGACATATGACCACCACCCTTCAAAAGAATTTAAAATCAAGAATGATTTTCGATTTAATTCTATGTTTGGAAAATATCAAAGTCAAGGCTTTTAACTCATTAAAAAAGTTCCGAACATCTCAAAACTATGATACAATCATTCGAGCCATAACTGTACGCTTTAAGCACACTTATATTTAAGATCCCGATGAAGCACTCATCAAACCCGTGTTTCATCAGGATAGTTTTTAGCGTCAAAAGATATTTCGGCTAAAGGAAAACGTTTTAAAATGCAAAAGCTTCTTTCAGTGGCAATCCCTTGCTACAATTCTCAGGAATACGTCCGCCATGCGATAGATAGTCTGCTGCCGGGCAAGGATAAAATAGAAATAATCGTTGTTAATGACGGTTCAACGGATGATACACAAAAAATAGCAGAAGAGTACGCCGGAAAATACCCCGACACAGTTAAGGTTGTAAACAAAGAAAACGGGGGTCACGGAGATGCTGTTATGGCAGGTCTTCGGGAAGCAACCGGTCTTTACTTCAGAGTTCTGGACTCAGATGACTGGCTTGACGAAGCAGCTCTTTATATTTTTCTGGGAACTCTCAAAAAAATGAGGGACAGCGGTGATCCTGTGGATCTGATCATTACCAACTATGTTCATGAGAACGTTCTGGAAAAGAGGAGCTGCAGCATCAACTATCACGAGAATCTTCCCATAAACCGCCGCTTCACCTGGGATGAGGTAAAGGAATTCAAAATGGGTTCCTATTTTCTCATGCATGCCACCACCTTCAGGACTGATCTCCTCGTAAGCTGCAATATGGAGCTTCCGAAACACACCTTCTATGTAGATCACCTGTTCGTTTCATATCCACTTGTGCACGTTGAAAGCATGTTTTATCTGGATGTGGATCTTTACCGTTACTTTATCGGGCGGGCTGATCAGTCTGTTAATGTAAAGATAATGCTTCAAAGGATCGATATGCAGATCGAAGTAAACCGCCATATGATCTACGATCTGGACATCAAAAATATCAGCAGCGCTCCAAAAAGAGATTATATGTACTATTATATAGAACTGATTTCTCTTGTAACCATCACCCTGCTTCTTCATTCAGGAACAAAAGAAAACGAGGAACTGATGGAATCGTTCCTCGATGAGATAAAAGATAAAAAACCTGATGTTTATGACTGGATGATGCGGAAACCTATATACAGACATCCCATCCGCCCCATTCGCATCCTTCCGCATTTTATATGCTATCCGGTCTACCGGCTTGCATTCCTGATCAGCCGCCGATGCCTGGCGCTCAACTGAAGCAGCAGAAGCTGGGAACCGCTCACTATAAGCGGGAACAGAAAACTGCAGAAACGTGACAGGATCATGGTACTTCCCATCAGATGCTTCGGTATGAGATCTGCAAAAAACAGGGCGAAACCGTATTCCGTAACTCCTGCAGCTCCCGGAAGAGGAAGAGAGGAAACAGAAAGGAACAACGCTCCCTGGGTGCAGACTCCCGTGAACCAGCCGAAACTGTCACAGCCCAAAGCCCTGGCACAGAGAAACGGCACGGAATGGAAGAGCGACATCTGAACAAAAGAAGTCAGAAGTATCTTCAGGAATACACGCTTATTACTGTTCATTAAACCGGCAGCTTTACGATATGTTGCGAAAAAACGCATTATTTCGTTCTTGCTGCCCGGTTTATTTTTTTTACGGTTAAGCCGTAACGCTACATACGCAAACATTATGGTCATCCTTTTGGAAAAAAGGATGCAAATAAGGATGACTATGGTTACAAGATTTATGGCAAAACCTATGGGAAATACGTAGGAAAACTTTCCTCCCAGACTCATGATCCCCTTAGGTGTAAATATCAATCCGATGATTCCCCAGACAACCGCCATTATCTGATAACTCAGAAAGGCACATAGAAGAGAAAATGTTCCATGAGACAACTTAATCTTGTCCCTGTACATAAAGTACAGCTGCCCCGGCTGTCCTCCCGATGAGGAAGGGGTTATGGAGCTGAAGAAGAAGCCTGCGAATGCGTATTTCATCATCTGCGGCACGCTTACCTCATATCCCGTAAGCCTCAGACACCTTCTGATGTTTAAACCATCAGCTATGGAATACAGGATCATAAATATCACTGCAGCTGTCACCCAGCGGAGATCCGCATGTCTTAATGTACCTGCTATATCATGTCCGTTCAATTCCTTATATATGATAAAAAGTGTTGCTCCCCCAAGTACCAAAAGGAGAAGAACACCAATCAGGACAGATTTATTTTTCAATAACTTCATTAACTACCTCCGGGGACGTTTCCGTCGTCCCCCCAGTAGATTGTATCATATTACAACATAGAAATGGAAGAATGTGCGGGAGCCGGTTAACAGTCAACCTATTCTTTGCATTTTCCGTATGAATTATTAATTAATGTACATTTACTGACGATATAAATTCTGTCGAGACAGTGATTTCATGCCCTATGATACCAGTTTAAAAAGGAATATGCCCGTATGCCAGGGGTCTGACCCCCTTACACAGTTTTATCGAAAATTATTTTCATAAAAAACTTTTATTAAATTTACGCTCCGAAAGTCTTATTTTTTCGGAATTAATATCCGAAAATAATATGTGAATGTAAATATTAGGGGTATTTGCTTTCGGGGGTGTAACTTATGTTTAAAAGGGGTATTTTATTCATTTTAGTTGTACTTTTTCTATTCACAGGGTCTCTGTGTGCCTATGGCTGTTCAGCAGCCGATATCGAAGCTATCTATGCAGGCGAGTCCGATCCCAACGTTCGAAATATGGGTATTAAGATGCTGAAGAAGGAGCTGGGTATGGATACCGGCGGTGATGCGCGGACCATAGGAACTTTCTCAAGAAGCAACAATGATTTCATAACCATGACTTCACTGGTCAATGTCAACAGGCAGTCTGTTGCCGACCTTACTGACCGGTCCTTCGTTCTGCGCCTCGGAAAATCAGGAACTTATGATGATGAGTACTATGCTGAAAGAGAGCAGGATCTGGATCTTCTCCTTTATCATATCAATGCCGTAAAGGCCATGACCTCAGGCATGAGCGACAGCGAAAAATCCATCTTTATCAACAACTACATCTGTGACAATTTCTCCTTCCAGCGTTATACCGGTTCTTCTTCCAGCGCAGTTGAGGGCTTTAAGAGTGGTGTCACCAACTGCAGAGGCTACACTGCAAGCTTCTACATCATCGGAATGAACTGCGGTCTCAATGTTAAGGCTGAATGCGCCCGCAACAACACCGGCAGCCATACCTATAATATCGTAAACATCGGCGGCGCCGACTATGTTGTAGATACCTCTGCCAATGATCTCTACGGCACCAATGATTACCTTCTTGTACCTTATGCTTCCTACATGGCAGAGACAAACAGCGTGAAGGTAAGGGATTCCCTGGCGGATCTTGACAGCGGAATCGTATAGCTTTCCAAATATAAAATACGGTATTCCGGGACAGTATCTTCTGTTTTGGAATACCGTTTTTTTGTTATAACTTCACAGGGAAACCGGCATAACTTATATGTATATTTTTCATAACATAATTCTTACAGAATTCTTGCAAAAGCCCCTCGGATATCCTATACTAAACATACAAGAAAATTCTACGAAAAGTAGGAGGTAGGGATCAATGAAACCTACAACAATATAGAGGTAAGTGACCAATACAATGGCTTACCTCTTTTTTGTTGCGTAAAAAACGTATAATATAGGTTCTGGCAGAGCAATTCATACTACTTATACATCCGGAGGACAACATGATACTGATAAAAAGCGGAAGAGTTATAGATCCGGCAAACAACATTGACACAATAACAGATGTGGTGATAGACGATAACGGAAAAATCAGGAGCATTGGTGCCTCTGATACGGCACTTAACTACGACACGGTAATAGATGCGGAAAATCTGATAGTGGCGCCCGGCTTCATTGATGTTCATGTTCACTTCCGTGATCCCGGCCTCACCTACAAGGAGGACATCTCCACCGGTGCCGCTGCGGCTGCTGCCGGAGGCTACACCACAGTCATATGTATGGCGAATACAAAGCCACCTGTTGACTCGGTGGAAACATTGGCGGAGCTGGTTTCAAGGGAAAAACAGCTTCCCATCCGTGTCCTTCAGGCTGCCAATGTTACGGTCGGGATGCAGGGCAAAGAGCTTACAGATATGGAGGCGCTGTACGAAGCAGGGGCCGCAGGATTCACTGATGACGGAGTTCCCATCGCAGACGAGAAGCTGCTGCTCCGGGCCCTTAAGAAATGTAAAGAGCTCGACGTTCCCATATCTCTTCATGAAGAGGATCCGGCGCTGATGTTCAGTGCAGGAGTTAACAAGGGTGTGGTTTCGGACAAGCTTGGCCTGGGAGGAGTTCCGGATGAAGCAGAGTACGTGCTTGTTGCAAGGGATGTAATGCTGAACCGGAAGATCGGTGCAAAGCTGGACATCCAGCATATATCCGGCGGTGTGACGGTAGATATACTGAGAGCCGCAAAGAAAATGGGCATAAAAGTATACGGAGAGGTAACCCCTCAGCATCTTGCTGCCACTGAAGAGCTGGTTCTCGAAAAGGGCTCCCTCGCAAGAGTAAATCCTCCGCTAAGAACAGAGAAGGATCGTCAGGCGCTTATAGAAGGTCTCCGTGACGGCACCATAGACATGATAGCCACGGATCACGCGCCTCACAGCAAGGAAGAGAAGTCGAAGCCACTCGAATCGGCACCAAGCGGCATGATCGGACTGGAAACAGCTCTCGGCCTCGTTCTGACAAGCGTTGTCCGCACCGGTCAGGTGCCTCTCAAAAGAGTCATCGAAGCCCTTACCATAAATCCCGCAAAGCTTTATAAGCTTCCGGCAGGCACCCTGTCGGAGGGAGCTGACGCCGACCTCGTGATCTTTGATCCCGAAGAAAAGTGGACGGTGGGCGACAGCTTCCGTTCAAAAGCCTCAAACTCCCCCTTCATCGGTTGGGAGCTCTACGGAAAAGTAAAGACCACCATCTGCGGCGGTGAGATAGTTTTCAGGGATTAAAAAACACCATGTCATACATATGCAATTCCAATTGGATCTCAATTACTATTCACAGATTTTACTATAGCACGTCGGACGTCTGTCCCTGAATAAGCCCCAGGACAGGCGGTCTTTTCTTATTTTGTCAAAATCGAATTCGGATATAAGGATCTCATCCTTGTCACGGCCGGCCTGCTGAAGTATTGCTCCGGTTTCATCCGTGATGAAGCTGCTGCCGTAGAAGGTAAGAGAAGAGGACTGACCTCCGTTTTCCTCACAGGGTTCAACCTTCTCGAGACCGTAACGGTTTGCGGCCATTACCGGAACGATATTGGCTGCTGCATGTCCCTGCATGGTTCTCTGCCAATGTCCCGAACTGTCAACCTCAAGTATAGGTTCGCTTCCTATTGCGGTAGGATAGAGCAGTATATCCGCCCCCATCAGAGCCATGCATCTTGCGGTCTCGGGAAACCACTGATCCCAGCATATCCCGACGCCAACATTACCATATCGGGTATTCCAGACCTTAAAGCCTGTATCCCCCGGGGTGAAATAAAACTTCTCCTGATAGTAGTGGTCATCCGGAATGTGAGTCTTTCTGTATACCCCCATAAGAGATCCCGAATCAAGCATTGCGATGGAATTGTAAAGACAGTTCCCGGACCTTTCATAAAAGCTCACCGGCATTGCCAGCGAAAGCTCCTCCGTAAGCTTACTGAAATGCTTAACCGCGGAATTCTCTTCCGTGGGAAGAGCATAGTCATAGTACTCGTACCTTCGCTCCTGGCAAAAATAAGGTCTCTCAAAAAGCTCAGGAAGCAGTATGATCCTTGCCCCCAGCTCATAAGCCTTTCTTACAAGCTCCTCAGCATGAGCTATATTATCTTCGGGTCTTTCAGTGCAGCTCATCTGAATGGCTGCTGCTTTAACAGAACTCATAAAATAATCCTCTCTGAATCTTCTCTACAATAAGATCCGGCATCTGATGTTCTTACTCTCAATGACGACATGAAGGTCATCCCATTTAAAACCACTTAACAAAATCCGGCACTGCATACCGGATCCACCGGACATGCAGCAACTCCTCATTCCAAAGCTCACGCCATCGGCACCTGCTGCGTTATGCAGTGAATGTTCCCGCCACCCAGCAGTATGTCCATGGAATATATCCCCACAACCTCTCTGTCAGGGCAGAGCTCTCTGAAAAGCTTAAGAGCCCTTTCATCGCTTTCAGCGTTTTCTCCTCCGAACTGAGGCACCAGCACCGTTTTGTTTCCGAAATAGAAATTCACATAGCTTGCCGCAAGCCTTTCCCCTTCGGTGCGAATGTCCTCGCCCTCCTCAAACTCATACTTATCTACGTCTTCATCACCGATAAGTATGGGGTGCTCCGGCACAGGAAGCTTATGAAGGATGAGCTTCCTTCCATTTGCATCCGTAATCCCGGAAAGGTAGTCATAGTCAGCCTTTGACATGGCATACTGGGGATCCGCTTCGTCATCGGTCCAGGCAAGCACCACTTCCCCGGGACGTATAAAGGCACAGACATTATCCACGTGTTCGTTGGTTTCATCATTGTAAATGCCATATGGCAGCCATAAAACCTTTTTAACCCCCAGGGCATCACACAACCTTTTTTCTATTTCCTCTTTACTGAGCTCCGGATTTCTTCCCTTACTGAGAAGACAGGTTTCCGTTACAAGAAGTGTTCCTTCTCCGTCAGTATGGATGGAACCGCCTTCCAGAACGAAGTCCCCGAAGTCATAGATATCTTTTTTCAGTGCCTCGCAGAACCCGACGGCGGCAGCATCGTCCTTATCCCAGTGGGCATAGAGACCGTCGTAATCCCCGCCCCAGGCATTGAATTTCCAGTTAATGCCTCTCAACTCTTTTCCGTCAGTAACAAAGGTAGGTCCCACATCCCTGGCCCAGGCATCATCCGTAGGTATCTCCAGGATCTCAGCACAGTCTGAGAGAGCAGCCGAGGCTTCCTCTTTATGCTCGCTGTCACAAAGGAACCATACCTTTTCATTACGGGACAGTACCCTTGCGATCTCACAAAAGGCCGCCTGAGCCTTTGACGGGTCCACACCCCAGCTTCCGGGTCTCGTTGGCCAGATGAGAAGAGTACCTTCATGCTCGTTAAACTCAGCCGGCATATAAAATCCGTCCTCTGACGGGATTCTGTCTTTGATCAGCATAAACCTTTCTCCTATAAACTTCCGATTTCAGTCTTTTTCTCTGAAACACAGATGAAGAGCCAATAAGCTCCTCATCTATAAATGCATGTTTTCCGCCGTTTATTTCTGACACACAGATGTCAATCTAATCGGCTATATATTCCGATCTTTTTTCTTGTAATAATCAAACAGGAAAACCATATGTACTACGAAAGCCGGCATTTAAAATCCTCATATCCGAAGCTCTTCACAATCTCGCAGGAACCATCCTCATGCAGGAGTCCGATATCAGGAAGAGGCATACCGTTAAAGGTATTGTTCTTCACCATGGAATAGATGGCCATGTCTTCAAAAACCAGGGTGTCTCCGATTTCCGGCATTCTGTCAAAGCTGTAATCCCCGATGACATCCCCTGCGAGACAGGTTCTTGAGGAAAGTCTGCAGGTAAAAGGCTTCTCCCCGGGCATACCACCGTCACGAAGAGGCGGACGGTATGGCATCTCCAGCACATCCGGCATATGGCAGGCAGCGGAGGCATCCAGAATGAGGATGGGGAGAGTATTATCAACTGTATCCATTACCCTCGTGTAAAGATAACCGGCATCAAGGGCGATAGCCTCCCCCGGCTCCAGATAAACCTGAACATCATAGGTATCCCTGAGATGACATATGGTCTTTTCCAGAAGCGCGATATTGTATCCAGGCTTTGTGATATGGTGGCCGCCCCCGAGGTTCACCCATTTTGCTTCCCTTAGATATGTTCCGAAGCTTTCCTCCACAGCCCTGACAGTAGCAGCCAGAGGCTCGGCCCCCTGCTCGCAGAGGGTATGGAAATGTATACCTTCAACTCCCTCAGGCAAATGCTCCGGCATATCCTTCCTCCGGATACCGAGACGAGACCCGGGAGCGCAGGGGTCATATATTTCGTGCCCCTCCTGGGTGGAAAACTCCGGATTGATCCTGAGTCCGACACTGACCCGGTGTTGTTTTTCGCAATGGATTTCAGATGTCGCACCTGAGTCAGCTTTAAAATACCTGACGGAGTCCTCACCGGAACCTTCACAGGAATCCCCGTGGGAGAGCGCATCCCTGCCTGCCTTCATAGCCGGAACTTCTTTGAAATCCATTTCCGAATCCGGGCCCGGCTTACCTCCCTCCCAGACCGGTCTGTGGAGCTCCAGCTGCCTCAGTGAATTAAAACTGATATGGTCGCAGATCTCACAAAGCTCCACCATCTCTTCATGAGTAAAGGCAGGAGAGAACACATGATTCTCCCCGCCCATTTCCTCATGTGCAAGCCTGGCCTCGAAAAGACCACTGGCAGTTGCTCCAGAGATATATTTTCTTATAAGGGGATAAATCCGGAACATGGAGAATGCTTTCTGGGCAAGCAGTATATGGCATCCCGTCCGTTCCTCCACACCCTTCAGGATACGGAGATTATCCTCTATTCTTTTTTCGTCCACCAGATATACCGGTGTTTTCAATTCCTTGATTTCCACTTCATACACCTAAACACTAACACAGCTACAGCGCCTTCATTTGTCTGAACTAAAGAATTTACGTTGTTTCAGGCCTTCTGAATTATATATTCCGGCTGATTATCAAATGCTTTATCAGAAGAAAATGCAGGGAATGCGTGCCGGGCACGAAACCTGCATTTTTCTATTCGGTAGTTAAACCTTCATTCAACAGTTACCGGATTCTCATCAACCACCCATGGGAGACCGAACTTTGTGAGCATCTCCATGTATGGATCCGGATCAAACTCATCCGTTGTGAGGGTTCCCCTCTTGTTCCATACTCCGGTTGCAACAAGGGCAGTACCTATCATGGCCGGAACACCGGTTGTGTAGCTGATAGCCTGGCTGCCAAGCTCCTTGTAGCACTCCTGATGGTCGCAGACATTATAGATAAAGATGGTCTTTTCCTTTCCATCCTTAACTCCGGTAAAGATACAGCCGATATTGGTCTTTCCCACAGTTCTCGGTCCGAGAGATGCAGGATCCGGAAGAAGCGCCTTCAGGAACTGAATAGGCACGATTTCCTGACCATTGAAATTGATAGGAGTGGTGGAAAGCATTCCCACATTCTCCAGACACTTCATATGTGTAAGATAGCTCTGTCCGAATGTCATGAAGAAACGGATTCTCTTTACTCCCGGAATATTCTTTGCGAGGGCCTCGATCTCCTCATGATGAAGAAGATACATATCCTTCATACCTACCTGTGGGAAATCGTATTCCCTCTTTATGGACATGGCAGGAACCTCTACCCAGTGGCCATCCTCCCAGTAGCTTCCCGGAGCGCTTACCTCACGAAGGTTTACCTCAGGGTTAAAGTTTGTGGCAAAAGGATAGCCATGGTCTCCGCCGTTACAGTCAAGGATATCTATGGTATGGATCTCGTCAAAATAGTGTTTTAATGCATAAGCCGAGAACACGCTGGTAACTCCCGGATCAAAGCCGGTTCCCAGAAGAGCGGTAAGCCCTGCATCCTTGAATTTCTGATCGTAGGCCCACTGCCAGGAGTAATCAAAGTATGCAGAGAAGCCAAGCTCCTTGCAGCGCTTTTCATAGATCTTTCTCCACTCCGGATCCTCGGTGTTTTCCGGCTCATAGTTTGCTGTGTCTACATAATGTACTCCGCAGGCAAGGCATGCATCCATGATTGTGAGATCCTGATAGGGGAGTGCAACATTGAGAACAACATCAGGCTGATAGGACCTGATGAGCTCTATAACCTCATCCACATTATCCGCGTCAACCTGTGCGGTTGTAACAACAGTGGAAGTTTTCCCTTCAAGCTTTTCCTTAAGGGCATCACATTTTGATTTTGTACGGCTTGCGATACAAAGCTCAGCGAAAACCTCACTGTTCTGGCAGCATTTCTGGATAGCCACCTGTGCAACGCCTCCGCAGCCGATTACAAGAACTCTACTCATATCTTATTTTCCTCCTCGCTTAAAAGATCCTCTACATAACGCGGCAGCATAAATGCTCCACGGTGCAAATGTGTTGTGTAGTACCAGGTTTTGATATTCCGCGCATTCCATCTTTTACCGTTGAAATCCTTCAGCGGATGATATTTCTTGCTGGCAAATCCGAAGAGCCAGCAGCCCGCCGGGCAGGTGGGGATATGAGCCTGGTAAACTCTGTTTATCGGAAAGCTTCTGAAAGCCTTCCTGTGCATGGCGCGGCAGGACTCCTCATCCTCGTCAAAGAAGGGACTTCCGTGCTGATATACCATTATTCCGTCTTCATGAAGGGCTCCGAAGCAGTTGCCGTAAAACTCCTTAGTAAACATGCCTGCTGTATGTCCCAGGGGATCCGTACAGTCGTTAATGATAAGGTCGTACTGATCGTGGCGGGATCTCAGAAATCTTAAACCGTTTTCGTTGTAGATCTTTACCCGGGGATCATCGAGACCGCAGGCATTATCGGGAAACCATTCCTTGCAGACATCGATAAAAAGCTGATCCTCCTCAACCACATCGATTTCCTCGATCTCATCATAATGGGTAAGCTCTCTGGCAACGCCTCCATCACCTCCGCCGATTACCAGCACCTTTTTGACACCGGGATGAACAGACATGGGTACATGGACTATCATCTCGTCATAGACAAACTCGTCCGCCTCGGAAAAGATCACGCTGCCGTTGGAGCAGAGAAATTTCCCGAACTCCGGCGACCTGAAAACATCAATTCTCTGATACTCGCTTTCCCCGGAAAACAGCTGTGCATCTACACGTATGGACAGCTTCACATTGTCTGTATGTAATTCTTCAAACCAAAATTCCATTTTATCTTAATCTCCATTCCGTCGCTCTTGTCCGGCGGTTCAAACAGTACTGAAAATTTTTTTAGAACGACCCCTTCTTCAGTACATTAAGGTAGGAAATATCATCACTTTCCGGTCCCTGCATGGAACATCCCTTTTCCTTTGCATACTGAATATAATCGATGATATCCTTCGTGATAACTTCCCCGGGCGCAAGGATCGGTATTCCTGGCGGATAGCACATTACCGATTCTCCGCAGATATGTCCGGCGCACTCATTGATAGGCACCCTGGTCTTTTCCGCATAAAATGCCTGCTGCGGCGTTGTAGCCACCACAGGGGAAATGTATTCTGCCGTAAAAAGATCCTTTTTCGGTTTTGCATAAAGCCTTCTGATATCGGAAAGGGCTCCCACAAGCCGCTCTATGTCGAGAAGGGAATCTCCGATGGAAATGTAGGCAAGAATATTGCTGATATCTCCGAATTCCATCTGTATGTCGTACTCGTCTCTCAGAAGATCGTAGACCTCGATTCCCGCAAGACCGATCTTGTTTGTGAGGACCGCAAGTTTTGTTACGTCAAAATCATAAACACTTCCGCCATTAATGAGCTCCTTGCCATAGGCATAGTACCCGCCGATCTCATTTATCTCATCACGAGCATACTGCGCCATACGGGCAACCTTCCCGAAGGATTCCTTTCCTCTCAGTGCCAGATTCCTTCTCGAAAGATCAAGGCTTGCCATCAAAAGGTAAGAAGCACTGGTGGTCTGGGTCAGGTTAATGATCTGTCCGACATAACCCGGGTTCATATTGGGTCCCAGCAAAAGGAGAGAGCTCTGGGTGAGACTTCCTCCAGACTTATGCATTGAAACAGAAGCCATATCGGCACCTGCTTCCATAGCGGAACAGGGCAGCTCCTCACTGAAGTAGAAGTGGGTTCCGTGAGCCTCGTCCACCAGGGCAAGCATATTGTGCTCATGAGCCATCCTTACGATGGTTCTCAAATCCGAGCAGATGCCATAGTAGGTCGGGTTGTTTACCAGTACAGCCTTGGCATCGGGATTCTCCTCCATGGCCTTCTTTACATCCTGAACCTCCATACCGAGAGGTATTCCCAGCTCCACATCCACCTTTGGATCGATATAAACAGGCGTTGCGCCGCAGAGCACGAGAGCATTGATGGCACTCTTATGTACATTTCTGGGCAGGATGATCTTGTCACCTGCTTTGCAGGCACTGAGCACCATTGCCTGTACAGCGGAGGTTGTTCCTCCCACCATAAGAAAAGAGTTTGCTGCGCCGAATGCATCTGCCGCAAGTTCTTCTGCTTCCTTAATAATGGAAACAGGATGGCAGAGATTATCCAATGGCTTCATGGAATTTACGTCTATACCTACACATTGCTGACCTAAGAAACGGACCAGCTCCGGATTTCCCCTTCCCCTTTTATGTCCGGGGACATCGAAGGGTACCACGTGGAGCTTTCTAAACCTTTCCAGGGCATCATATATAGGTGCATTTTTCTGTCTTTCCGGATTCATTTTTTTCCTTCCTAACACAAAAGGCAGCGCTGCTTTTCGCAGCACTGCCTTGTAATCAACCTTTAATCATTTCAGATCCGCCTCTGTCAGATTGCCTATTGAACGTTTCACAAGTAGTGTGCTTTCAAGCACTGGTTATGAAGTAACCAACTTATAAAATTGAGCTTTTAACTCGATCAATATGTGGCATAATGCCACTTCGGCAATGGCCGGCCCTGTCCGATGAGCTTTTCACAGTGAACCCGTGGTTCCTGCAACAGGCCTGTATAGAAACGGATTACCTTTCTATCAGAGTTTAGATTATCAGAAAAATACTCTATGTCAACTTAATTTTGAGCTTTTCTACAGAAAGAAATAAACATTTTTTATAGAATTTATAAAAGAATTTGATTGTACAGTTTTACAAAATTATTATATTATTTATGGAATTTGACCAAAAAACTTAATGATTTATATCATTCTTGTGCAATTTGTGAAATATTGAAAATGTTTTGAAGTTTTAAGTCGATTTATAAGTATAATAGTATTATCATACATATTGTCGCAAATCACAAAAAATCATTGGTTTTTACGGCAATCATGTTCGTAGCTTATCCGGGCCATTCAGGCTCATAACCAAACTGTTTAGTAACGGTTTCTTATTTAAAGATTGCGAGTATAGGGTTTATGGAGAAAAAGAGTAGAGTGAGAAAGCCGGTGCTGGGGGCATTGGCATTATTAATGACAGTGCTTACGGTATTCACAGCCATCGCTGCCGGAAACAATTCTATAAAGATCACAAAAATTCACGACAAAAATAATGTACCCGTCCCGGACTGGGAACTGTCGATCTATGAGGTGGCCAGATTTGACACCTCAACCTATTCCTATTTGATAACAGACGATTTCCGTGAGTACATCGATCTTTCCTTTATTAATGAAGAAAAGACTGCAAATGAGATCGCTGAAAAAGCCGATGAACTCGAAAGTGCCATCTCTCAAAAAGGCATTACAGCACAGGGCACTGTGAAGTCAGATGCAAACGGTAATGCTTCCTTCGAAAATCTCGAGGATGGTCTTTATATCATCTGCTACAGCACAAACTCAAAATTTGATTCATCACCCAGCTTCATAGCGGTTCCCGATTATGACAATAATTCAGCCGTAACCCTTGAAGCAAAGATAGAGGATAAGTCAAGCGGTGGTTCAACAGGAGGCGGCGGGAATTCTCCTCACGGTGGAGGAAACGATGACGACGATGATGATGACGATGGTCAGAATCCTGAACCCGGAAGCGTGCTTGGTGAAGACCGTGAGAGGGAAGTACCTGACGTTGAGGGTCCCGAAGATAAAATCGTCCTAGGTGCCAAAAGAACACCACAGACCGGTGATAATAGCCGCATGATGCTTTATCTCAGCATTGCAGGCTTCTCCGCATCCATTCTTTTTGCCTGGATCATCATATATGTAAAGAGAAACAGAAGCTGAGCATTATAAACTTTGAAAACATTTTTTTGGAGTTATAGAGAATAGAAATAGTTATGAAGGAAATAAGAAACAGAAATAAAATCGGTTTAATTCCCATTTTTCATATCAAGGCTTTCGTCAGCACTAAGCTCTACAGACAGCTGACCAGCCTTATGATGTCCATAGTTATCTCAACGGTAACAGTCCTTGGAAACACAACTGTAGCCTTTGCTGACAAGAAGGATGATGTGATCAACCGGATCATCGAACAGTATGAGAACGGAGGCATCAGCAGGGATGAAGCCAAAAGAGCGCTCATCAGAAACGGTGTGACCAATTCCCCTATCATTGATTTAAACGAAGATGAAGACGGAAATGAGCTTGCAACCGACAGTGACCTCGTAAAAAAGCTTGGTGAGAAGGATCGTCTTATCGATGAAAAGATCAGAAAGATCATCGAGGACAATCGTGATGACGACACCAGCGTTGTTTTCGCATGGCATCACGAAGACGTAGATTCCATCATGGATGAGCTCGATGTTGCTACAAAGAGCGAGCTCAAGAAATCAGAAGCTGACGACAATCAGGCATCAAAGAAGAGCGTCGGTATCTCCTATGACAATTTCAACAAGACAAACAAGTCTTCTGAGACTGCTGATTCAGAGACCGAGTCAAAGAACATCGAAGAAGCTGTTGATAACGAGGATGACGCAGCTGTAGACGAAGAAAGTGTTTCAGAAGGCGAAGTATCCGACGAGAATCAGGCTTCAGAGGAAATGATGGAAGATGACTCTCTGGATGAGGAAAACGAAGATTCCAATTCTGTAGATGAGGATGAAGTTTTCGAGAATGACTCTCAGGATAATGAATCTGAAGATTTTGATTCTGCAGAAGAAGATGAAGTTTCTGAGAATTACTCTCAGGACGATGAGAACGAAACTATCGAGTCTGTAGAGGAAAACGAAGGTTTTGAGAATAACTCTCAGGATGAAGAGGCTGAGGTTTCTGAATCTGTAAATCCTTACGAATTCTTCATGAATCAATTTCAGAATGAGAAGACCGAGGTTTCCGATTCTGTAGAGGAAGACGAGGTTTCTGAGGATGACTCTCAGGATGAAGAGGACGAGGAAGAGGATTCCGATTCTGTAGAGGAAGACGAAGTTTTGGGAAATGACTCTCAGGACGAAGAGGATGTGAAAGAAGAAGAGAATTCCGATTCAGTTGAAACAGCTGAAGCTGACGAAAACGAAGCTGAGGATGAGGAGAAGGAAGAGAATTCCAATATTATAAAAGTAGACAAATTTTTTGAAATCGACTCTTACGTAGAGAACGAGAATTCTGATTCCGAGAACTCCGAGGAAGAGACAACTGAGGCTGAAACCGAAGCAGCAAAGGCAATCGGTATTATGGCTCACTCCGATAAGAATGCAATAGCTCAGACAGCGGAGGATGCTGAAGCTGAAGTCGATGCTGATGCTGAAATTGAAGCTGAAACCGAAACCAAAGCAGCAAAGGCAATCGGTATTTTAGCTCATTCTGAGAAGACCGCAACAGCACAAACAGAGGAAACCACAGAGGCTGCTGAAGAAGAGAAGGATTACGATGTAATTGACCTTTCCGAGTATGTGACAGTTTCCTCAGCAGTTAAGAAATTCCACGAGGAGTGGATCGAATCAGAAAGCTTTGATTCAGGAAACAAGATCGGTCTTACACTGTACTTCTCCATCCCTGAGGATGTGATGTACGACAAGGACACAAGAGTCGCTGCATATTCCATGCCTGAAGGACTTACTTCACAATTTGAAGGAAAAGGCAAAGTCATTTCCGGTGATGAAACAGTAGGCACTTACAAGCTTAAGAAGAACGAGATTGAGATCACCTTTGATACCGCATTTGTGAAATCCGGAAAATCAATCGAAGGCGCACTTTTCTTCAAGGGTCGTGTTGAAAACAACACAGATGAAGACTGCCTCACCATCGAACTTGGCGGCACAGCCGGCAGCCTCGATGTATATAAGGAGATTACAAAGACTGTAGATTCCGATGATGGAATGGTAACGATCACTGCTACCTTCAGCACTTCTACATTTAGCAGTAATGTAACTCTTCATGCTGACTCCATCGATAAAGAAACAAAAACCGAAGTTGAGGAGGCATTTAACGAAAAGCTCGAGGAAGAAAACCTCATGGTAACAAACATGCATACCTATGATGTTTACTTCCTTAACGAAGCAGGAGAGAGGATTGAACCGGACGGACAGGTTTCTGTAAAAATGACCTTCAGCAATCCGATTTCAGACAACAATGGTGAAAATTTAAAAGTTTATCACGTAAAAAACAATGATTTAAGTGAAATCGAAGACCTTACCCCCATGGATGACACTGTGATTAATTCTACTTCCGAGGGCAAGGTTTCCAATGTTGCATTGGTTACTGATTCTTTCTCTTGGCTTAGCGCAACTGAAACCGTTTATGATCTAAAACCAAGTCTTACCAACGTCACCATATCGGGTGCTACCATTTCTGATGAAGGTAAGTGGATAGTCAAAGACGGAGAAACCTATAAACTAACCTTCACTTTCAGCGAAGACAGTAAAAAAAATATAAGTTTCCCTAATGATTCTCAGTGGATGTGTTACAAAATCCCTGAAGGATTATATATAGAAGATAAATCAGGGGTTTTTTCGGTAAAACTCGATAACGGAAAAGTTCTTGCCAACAATAAATTTGTAGTTGACCAGAAAAACAATCTGATTAAATTTCAGTGGAATACAGCTGATAAAGAAAATTTCAATGAATTGATAAACGGTGAAACTGAAATTGAGGCTGAAATTGAAGGGTCTGTCAAAATGGGTAGTTCCAAGATTCTATTTTCAAAGGACTTCTCTCAATACGTAGAGGTTTATGATGGACATCGTCTGACAGTTTCAAAATCCGGCTCCTATGACAAAGCCAATAGGGAAATGCATTACACCATCACCGTGCATTCAGAAGGTGTTTCAGAGGATGTTGTCATAACTGATACCATGGGCGGAGCTCTGACTCTTGATCGTTCATCTTTTACCTTTGGCAGTAGCAAAAACGGAGAAAAACCTACTATCGTATCTGCCTCCGATAAAAGCTTTGAATTAAAGATAAGCAAAATGCAGGATGACGAGTATTCGACGATTAACTACGTTGCAAAGGTTGATTTAGGCAAGATCAAAACAGACCAGGAAGCAACATTTGACGAAACCGGTAATACTGTAACCGTTAAAGATAAGGATAACAAAGAAGATACTGAGAAGTTTCCTTATAAACATATCTCTTTTTCTTCACTGAGCAAACATGCAGATAAAGAGACAACAGGAAAAGATGAAATCGGAGACTACAAGGAAGTAACATGGAAGATTACTGCAAATGATGAGAAATATCTGAATCTTACATACATAACTGACAGTATAGATACTGATTCCCAAAAATACATGAAGTATTCCGGGGAAGGAATTACTGTAAAAATAACAAAGGAAGGTTCAACTACTCCTGAAACAAAAACCATAAAGTGGGGCAGTGATAATCTTCAGTTAAATGATTATGTTAACAATAACTTCTACAGTTGGACTCTGTCAGGCCTTGAATCTTATGGAAAAGCTTCCTATGAGGTAACCTACACAACCCGTATTTACCTGAATGATATTAATTCATCTATAACTCTCAAAAATAATGCTGAGACTGATTACAACAAGACTACGGGTTACGAGCATATCGCAAAAAATGAAGGCAAAACAATTGATGTTTACAAGGTTGCATCAAATGTCACAGAAGAAGAAACAACCTGGACAATCAATATCAAGGTGCCCAAAAGCGGATTTGATAAATTAGAGGTCAAAGACAGATTACCTGCGATAAACGATGAAGGCACGATGTTTTATGATACATATGTTGACGGATCACTTGTTGTATACGGTCTTGAGTCTCCGGAACGAGAAGTGCACACAACTACCGGTACCTATGAATATTATCAGGTTAATCCTCCTGAATTATCAATCATTTTTTATAAAGATGCTGATGCCAAAACACCGGGTCTTAATAGCAAAGACTATGAACGCACAATAACAATTGAATATAAGTCGAAGAACAATCAAAAATGGTTAGAGTGGCAGGAATCTGATCCGAAGAATGAGAAATATTCCTGGAGACAGAAGCATGTTAATACAGTAAAAGTAAATGATTCCAATGAAACCACAGCAACAGCAGTTATAACCAAAAATAAATTTAAAAAAACGGGAGAAGTTCGGACATTTAAAGATAATGGTGATATTAAAACCGTAACTACTGAAGATGGCAAATATGCTATTCTGAGATACAACCTCATACTCAGCGGAACTTCAATATATGATACCACTACATACATTGAAGATACTTTTGATGAAAGACTTACATTTTATCACAACGACCCAAGAGATTGGAAAACCAACGGCGATGGTATCAGTATCTATGGCGGTAATGAAGGAAGTCAGGAAAACCTGTTACGTCGCCTGACAGAAGGAAACGAAGTTCAGGTAGATGACAAAAATCATAAGATTACTTTTAACATCAACAATATCCGTGAGTCTGCAAAAGGCAGCATGTCTAACTATACATATTATAAGATCAGCTACTACCTGCTGTTGCCTTTAGACAAGGCAAATGCCGAAGCATTAAAAAACCAAGGTTACATCACCTTAAAGAACACTGCCTGGTGGGATGGAATGAAATCAGAAGCTGATGTCGTTTATAAGCATAGTCCTGTCGGAAAAAAAGGCAGCTACGATTGGAACACCGGTCTCGCCACTTACACCATCACCATAAATAGTGAAAAGCTGGAGCTAAATGGTGGAAAATCTATGGATCTGGAGGATGTATTCTGGAATCAGTATATTGATATTTCAACCATCGTCCTTAAACTGGATGGCAAAGAAAAAAAAGAGTTTAGTTATTCTCTTGTAGATAACAAGCTGACCATAAAGGATTTACCTGATAAAACCGAAATTGTGCTTACCTACAATGCATATCCTGTATTTGGTACAGGAAGTTCTGAGGCGACACTTTTTAACAAGGCAACTCTTTTGGATTATTCCGATGAAACAGAGTTCGAAGCATACTTCAATGGCGAAGCCAAGGGATTAAGTACCAGAGCCAGATTATATATCGTTAAACGTGATGAAAATGATCCTGATAAGGTTTTGGAAGGCGCAGTTTTCGGACTCTATAAAGTAGACGGGGATCAAAAAACTTACATTAAATCATTCACAACTGATAAAAATGGAGTTGCTACCATTATCCTTGACCAGGAAAAAGATAAAACAACACTGGATTTTAACACGCTTTATTGTCTGGTTGAAGAAAAAGCACCTAAGGGATATTCCTTTGATGAGGCAAATAATGAGTACTATTTCAAGCTCGTTAAAAACAGTTCTGGTAGCGTAACGTATGAGGCCGGTGATACTGAGCATAAATACCCTATTTACCATAACGGTTACAACCTTACGATCACAAACTCATCAAATGCCGGACCCAACCTTCCCATCACCGGCGGCATAGGAGTAAATCTCATTTACCTTATTGGTTCACTTATGATAACCCTTGGTGGCTTCATATTAATTATCATGAGAAAAAGGATAGATTTATGATTTAATTTATTAAAAGTTTGCGGTCTCCACAAACTTTTAATATCTGAATTAACTTTTCAAAAATTATTTTGTTTTTAAGTTTTTTTATACGCATCAATGAGTAATATTAATAATCGTTGAGGGATCAAAAAAACTGAATATATAATAAGGAGCATAGAATAATGAAAAAGAACAAATTTATTGCATTGGCACTTGCAGCAGGCATGACATTTTGCAATGTAGCAGCAACAGGAGTAGTTGCTTACGCTGACCCTGCAACAGAGCAGACAGCTTCTAACAGCTATAGCCTTAAGATCACTAACTCAGGCAACACAAAACATACCTTTGAGATCTACCAGATCTTCAAAGGCACATTAAGTGAAGAAAATAAAGTAAAGACGCTTTCCGATATCGAGTGGGGTGATGGCGTCAAGTCAGATTATGCCAAAGATCATGAAGCTACAGCCGCTGCAAATGAGATCACAACTGTGGCTGATGCTGAAAAGTTTGCAGATGATATCAATTCATCACTTAGCAATCCTACAATGTCAGTTGACGTTGATGCAGGCAAAGATACTACAGTTTCTCTTCCTGCAGGATACTATCTTGTAAAGGACAAGGATGCAACTCAGACAGGTGATGAAGCTGTATATACACAGTTCCTTTTAAGAGTAGTTGGTGATGCTGAGGCAACAACCAAGCTTGACGCTCCTTCATCTCTGAAGAAGGTTAAGGAGAACTCTTCAAACACTGTTAATGCAGACGGTACTGAAGAGGATGCTAGAATCAGCGGATTCGCTGTTGGTAGTCAGTACAACGATGTTGCTGATTACAGCATCGGAGAAGCTATCCCTTATGAACTTGTTGGTACACTCCCTTCTAACTATGACAAGTATGATACTTATAAGTATGAGTTCGTAGATACTATGTCTACCGGACTTACCCTTAATACTAATGATGATAAAATAAAGGTTTACGTCAAGACTTCTAAAGATGCTTTAAAGGAAGATGACATTACTTCAGCGGCCACTATAACAAAAGATGATCACAACCTTAAGGTTTCATTCAACGACCTTAAGAAAGCTTATCCATCAGCTACAAAGGATTCTGTTTTCATCGTAAGATACGAAGCAAGCTTGAATTCAAGTGCTGTTATCGGTCTTAACGGTAATGAGAACACATTCCACCTTGAGTATTCTAATAACCCTAATATGGGCGGTGATGGAAGCACAGGTGAAACACCTGATGACAAGAACATCGTTTTCACTTATGAGCTTGACAATACAAAGATCACATACATGTCTGCCACAGATTATGCTGCATTGAGCGGCACAGACAAGGAAGCCTATGAGGAAACAAGCTATGACCTTGATAACGACGGCACAGCAGAGACTGTTTACAAGAGAAAGCTTTCAGGTGCCAAGTTCAAGCTTTATGATGCAGCTAAAAGCGGCAAGGGTGCTGTCATCGAGAACGGTAAGTTCGTTGAGTGGACAACAGATGCTACAAAGGTTACAGAGCTTGTTTCAGGTGATGACGGTCTTGTAAAGATCGCTGGTCTTGATGAGGGAACTTACTATCTCGAAGAGACAGCTGCTCCTACAGGTTACAACAAGCTTACAAAGCGTGTTAAGATTGCTATCGAAGCTACAACAGACAATAGCCAGAAGTGGGACGAGAACGCCGCGAATGCATTAACAGCTCTTACAGTACAGCTCAACGATGGCGCAGTTCAGAATGGCAACACAGAAAAAGGTATCGTATCAACTGAGATCGTCAACATGCCTGGTGCAGTTCTTCCTTCAACAGGTGGCATCGGTACAACTATCATGTATGTAGTCGGCGGTATCCTCGTTATCTGCGGCGGTGCGGCTATCTTCATCAAGAGAAAAAAGGATGCAGAGTAAGTTATCGAAGCATAACTTTTGACGAATAAATATAAAGAAGGCGGGGGCATGTCCTTTGCCTTCTTTTTTAAACCGGATAAACTATTACATTTTAACAGGGCAAAATATATGAACGATACTCCAAAGAAGAAATCCTCACTGACATCTAACATAATTACGGTAATGATAGTCCTCATCATGCTGGCCGGTATCGGGCTTCTCCTTTATCCGACCATAAGTGAAAAATGGAATGCGGTACACCAGTCCAGAATCATCGCCGGCTATACAGAGCAGATAAAAGCCAACAATGAAGCCCGTATCACTGAAATGTGGGATGAAGCCGTAAGGTACAACGAAAAGCTCCTTACCTACACTGACCGCTACAATCTCAGTGATGAACAGATGGAAGAGTACATGTCCACTCTTGATGCCACAGGCACAGGAGTTATGGGCTACATCACCATCCCGAAGATCGATGTAGAGCTCCCTATCTATCACACAACTGATGAGGCAGTGCTTCAGATCGGTGTAGGTCATATACCGGGTACATCACTTCCGGTAGGTGGGGAAAGCACTCATGCGGTTCTGTCAGGACACAGAGGACTTCCTTCTGCCAAGCTTTTCACAAGACTTGATGAAGTTCTGGTGGGAGATACATTTGCACTGCACATACTTGACAAGGTTCTCATCTATACCGTTGATGATATAAAGGTAGTGCTTCCTGAGGAAGCGGATCTCATCGACATCGTCGAGGGAAAAGACTACTGCACGCTGATCACCTGTACCCCTTACGGAGTCAATACCCACCGTATGCTGGTAAGAGGCGAGCACATCGAGACAATAACAGACGAGGAGTACAAGGCTAAATACGAGAAAGCCTCAGCTGCTGCCTCCAGTGTTACATCCGACAACGGCACCATGGATCAGGGCAGAGCCATCCCCGACTGGGTACCTATAGCCTTCGCAATATGCGCAGTACTAATCCTGGGATTCGCACTCTTTGCTCCGGTGAAGAAGAAAGAGAAGAAAGATAAAAAAACTCCTGAAAAAGAAAATAACAGTTCATCAGAACAGTAAAAATATCACTAAAGCCGACGAGCATCCATTTAGACGGATGTTCGCCGGCTTTTTTTGATAATATGTATTAATTACACTTCGGTTAATGAGCTATTAACCAAACCTTTTGTTCATTTCACATAAATCTGGCATGAGCGCATGGTTTCAAGGGCGGCTTCATGTTTTTCGGGAGTGACTCCGGCACAGCACAGAGGGTCCACCGAGATAGGAACCTCCGGCATTGAAGCTTTCAGGAGCAAAGCATTGGAAACCACACAGATATCTGTACAAAGCCCGACAAGCTCGATCTCAATGTCTTCCTTTTCACTGATTGTTTTGATAGTGTCCGCCAGAACAGTAGAGCCGAAGGTAGGCTTATTGATAAAAGTTGCGCCCTCAACCACCTGTGAGACTCTTTCATCAAGCTGCCATCCGTCAGTACCTTCCACACAATGCACCACCGGAAGGTTTTTACCTTCCTGAGTCTCCATATAGTTCGGCTGATGTGTGTCACGGGTCACAAAAACATCCTTGATGGAATAGGACTTGATCTTTTCCACAACTGCAGGAACTATAGCCACAGCCTGCTTCGAACCCAGCGCCCCATCTACAAAATCCTTCTGCATATCTACAACAACAAGTATTTTCCTCATAACTCCCTCCTTTATCACAACTACTATATTTAATATACGACAAATATTATATCAAAAAAGAAATTTCGTTATAAAATCGTAAAAAATGCCGAAGTTATCTTTAGTCTACAAATGAACGTGTAATTATTTGACTAATTTTTTTATGAATTGGAGAGAAACATGAAGGCATTTACACAAAGATTACAGAAAGAACCAGGTCAGGGATCAAGGAAACGCATAAGTACAACACTTCTTTTGATTCTCGTTCCCATCATTGCAGTGAGCATCATATTTATCATGCTGTTTTTGAGCAGCCAGGCTGAAACCCAAATAAGAGCGCTCTCTGAAGATTCCCTACAGGAAGAGTCTGATTTCAATGCACAGAAGTTCGGTGCAAGAGTGCAGAACGTGGTTGCCAGAGGAGAAGCATTTGTCAAGTCTGCCGAGTCTGTTGATTTTGCAAGCAAAAAGGCTTATCAGGACTTTATGAGCATGTCGGTAAATATGGGAGACCTGAAGAATCAGGGAATCTATACCGGTTTTGAAGACGGCAGCATGTACTACGCTGATTATACTTCAGTACCTGACGGTTATGATCCCCGTGCCAGAGGCTGGTATCAGACTGCCATGAAGGATAACCTGACCAGCTTTACCATCACAGACCCCTATGTTGACGCTTTAGCCAATGCTCTTTGTGTATCTTATATAAAAAAGATCACCTTAAAGAATGGTGATGCAGGTGCCTGTGGCGTAGATATTTTCCTTTCTGAACTTGCAGAGGAAACTGCAAAGATGAAACCCATGAATATGGAGCGCGGTATATCTGCCATAGTGGGCGGCGGTATGATCCTCGGAAATCCGGATGCTTCGATCAACGGAAAAACCGTCTCGGAAGCAGGAAATGCACTTCTTGAGCAGGCAGTAGCAAAGGTTAAGCCTGAGAACCCGGAGCTTATTAAAGACGGTAATGTCACATACTATGTGGCAGCCTCTGAGGTTCCAAATACAAACTGGACCCTGTATTCCGCAGTGCCTGAATCAGATATTCTTGCATCCCTCAGAAACTTCCAGAAAATCTGCATCGTTATCATGGTCATCATCTTAGTTGTCATCACCATAATACTTCTGACAGTTATAAGCACTGTTATCACTGTTCCTCTTCATAAGGTTACAACTGCGGCAGTTAAGATCTCAGAAGGTGACTTCGATGTTGACCTTCCTACAGATTCTAAAAACGAAATCGGACAGCTGGCCAATGCTTTCAGTAAGACGACCGATCAGCTTAAGAATTATCAGGGCTATATCGATGAAATCTCCGGAGCCCTCTCAGAAGTCTCCGAATGCAATCTTAATATTGAATTAAAGCGCGAATACGTTGGTCAGTTTGCTAAGCTCAAGACCAACATGGATAAGCTTGTTTCAAATCTCAGAACCATTGTAGGCTCCATTATGGATTCCGCAAAACAGGTGGACAGCGGAGCTGTTCAGATTTCCGATGGTGCCCAGGGTCTTGCCCAGGGTGCTACAGAGCAGGCAAGCTCTATTGAAGAGCTGTCAGCCGAGATTTCACAGATCAATGATGAGACCATGCACATGGCAGACAATGCCCGTATTGCACAGCAGCAGATTCATAGCGCCGAGGAACAGATCAATACAAGCAATACCCAGATGATCGATCTCCGTAAGGCAATGGAAGATATCACAGATAAGTCACAGCGTATTTCAACCATCATCAAGACCATAGATGATATCGCCTTCCAGACCAATATCCTTGCACTTAACGCCGCTGTAGAGGCTGCAAGAGCAGGTGCGGCAGGCAAGGGCTTTGCGGTTGTTGCTGACGAGGTTCGTAACCTTGCGGGTAAGTCATCAACTGCTGCCCTTGATACCTCCAACCTCATCACAGAGACTATCGCTGCAGTCCAGACCGGTGACAAGCTCACCATCCAGACTGCAGAGTATCTCAGGAGTACTCAGGAATCTACCAAGAAGGCTGTTGAGCTCATTGCAGAGATCACCGGCGCAACGGATCACCAGAAGCGCTCCCTCAATGATATCAAGCAGGGCATCGATCAGATTTCCAGCGTTGTTCAGACCAATGCCGCTACCGCTGAGGAAAGTGCAGCAGCTAGCCAGGAGCTTACCAGACAGGCCAATGTCCTTTCTGACGAAGTTCATAAGTTCTCACTTTGACAGTGCTGTAAACCGGGAAGGAGGGGAAATCCCCTCCTTCTTGTATTTTGAACCACCAGTGAGCCAAGAGGGACGGTTCTCGCCGGCGAGAACCGTCCCTCTTGGCTCACTGGTGGTTCTTGAAATTTTTTTGAATTTTTTCACTTTAGGAGGTAATATTCCGAACTTATCTGTCGATATATTTAACGTAAAGTAAAATTTTTGTAAGTTTTTTAAATAAAACGCAAAAATCTTCATATTTGTGACACTTTTGTGATTAACCCTCTGATACAATAGCGTCATAGATTTAAAACAGTAATTGATGTGACCAATCCAATGGCATCAGTTCGAAATACAAGAGTCCGTCAAGTTTGTCCTCCCTTTATCTTACTTGTCGGACTTTTGTGTACTGTAAAACCGCGAAGAAACTTTATCGTAGTTATCATTATGTGTTTAAAGCAGGCCTTTGCGTGTAGGAATGTGTGGGCGCTGCGCAATGGCTGTGGGTGGCAGACGAGTTTGGCATCCACAGCTACTATATTTTTATCTTTGTTCTTTATTATTTCGCCTTTGTTCCTTATAATCTGAGGAGCAAGAGCGTTTTTTATTGCACTTCAAAACATTTACCTTAAAGACAGGATTTTTTATTATGAAAGCATTATTCTTTGATGTAGACGGCACTTTACTGGATGAAAAGACAAGAAGTATACCGGAAAGCGCCCTTACTGCCATTAAACAAACAAGGGAACTTGGAAACAAAGTTTTTATAAATTCCGGACGCACCATCGGTATGCTGAAGGCTGTGCAGAAGCTGGTGGAAGTGGATGGATTCCTGTGCGGCTGCGGCACTGAACTCATATATGAAGGTGCCTCTGTTTACTATTACAAAGTATCAAAGGATGTGAAGGCCCGTGTTATTGAGGCCTCCGATAAATACGGCATCCTGGTTTTACTGGAGGGCAGATCCGGCTGGCACAGCAACCCCTCAGAGTCCCTGCTAAAGGATCACCCGAGTTTTAAGGCTCACTACGACAGGTTTTACAACGCACTGTCCGGTGATGATGCCCTGGATCCCACACCCTTTGACGGTGACTATGAGATCTCAAAGTTCTGTATCCAGACTGACGACGGTCAGGGAAACGGAAAGGGTTCTGATTTCGCAAGTCACAAAGAATCCGATATGGAGGGCTTCCGTCAGGAATTTGCCGGACTTTTCCATATCATTGACCGTGGCAAGGGCTTTTTCGAAATGGTTCCAAAGGGTCACGGAAAGGGTAATGCCGTTGACCGTATGTTAAAGTACCTTGGCCTCACCCCTGAGGATGCCTACAGCTTCGGTGACAGCACCAATGATATCGAGATGTTTAAGGCCTGCGGCAACAATATCGCCATGGGTGTTCACGCAAAGGAGCTTGAAGCCTTCGACCCCTTCATCACAAAAAATGTAGATGAGGATGGTGTGGCATATGCTATGAAAGAGCTGAATCTGATTTAACCTTACCGGAGCCGGAGCGAACCGTTTTTTCAGGTTGTCCTTCTGCTGCGGCAGATTCTTTTCTCCCGAAAGTCTGCATTATCTTAATGCAAGCTTTCGGCTTTTTTGTTATAATATTGTCTCATGTGAGTGAGGTTAAGGATGACCGGAGATTTATATAATAAAAAAAAGCTTGAACTTGAAACTTTGCGAAGACAGGCCGGAGCACTGCAGCTTGAGTACATCAGACTGGGCAGAACCGAAGGCAAAAGAGAACAAAAGCGCTGGTGGATAACAAAGGGCAACTTTAGAAAGTACGTAAATCTGATTCACAGGGTACAGATGTTGGATGAGGTTCTATTACCTTATGAGATAGAGAACGGAATCCGCAAAATAAATCTACAGGAGCATATGAAATGGCATTATTTGACTTTTTAAACGGTAATAAGAAAAAGGCTGAGGCCGAGCAGAAGATAGAAGAACAGAAGCAGGAACAGCATGATCAGGCGGTTCAGAAACAGGAGGAAGAGCATAAGGATCTTAAATGGCCGGAGCTCATGCCATTAAACCTTTTTGTCCGTAAGCCTGAAGAAAAGCCTCATCTTACGGTTGTTAACGGCGGGGAGAATGCTTCTGCCGAGACCGAAGAGGCTCAGGATACGAAAGCTTCGACAGCAGAAGCTGAAGCACAGGCAGCAGCTCAGGACATGCCGAAGGCAACAGTTCAGATTGATGATCCTCTCACAAATGAGCGTAAGGATGAGATAGGAAGGCTCATTTATGAGCCGGAACTCACACCAGATATGCTTAAGGATCTGAGTCTCCAGGAAATCCTTTTCCTTGAAGTAGCTATGGTAACCGCCAACAGAATGAAGGCTCTTGAGAATTACGAGCAGAATCACCAGAAGATCCGTAACCAGTTCCTCAACATGGTTCGTTCCGCAGAGAAGCTTTACATTATTTATGATGCAAGAACCGGCTACCCGCTTCTGGACGGAGGCTACGTTCAGATGTACCTCGACGAGGAGCATGCAAACATTGCCGCAAAGCTCTACGACGAGCAGCTTCGTAAAACACGTGTCATCGCAGTTCCGGGAATGTCAGCAAAAACTGAGCTGATCCAGGGAAAGGAACAGCTCAAGATATTTGACTTCATGTACTTCCTCGGTTTTGAGAATGTTATCGTCGATAACGGCTGGTACAAGGGCTTCCTCCGCAGAAGCGAGATTTCAGCGCCCTTCTACATTAACGAAGAGCCCGATAAGATTCCTCCATACAATCCGGCTTTAAGCTTTGCCCTTATCGATTATGTGGCTGAGGTTAAGTGGCCTGTAAACTATGGAAAGCGCCAGGATATACTTAAGGCCAAGTTCAACCGCATCATGCAGCTGGTACCAAAGTCAAACTTTATCGTACCGCTCCGTGCATTGGAGGATGGTTCGGATGATGCTCCCGATATGAACGTTGATGAAAGCGACGCAAAGCAGGCTGATGTTCCTGTAAACACAGCGGCCGCTCAGCAGTCTACAGAGGATGCCGATACAGCAACTGCCGAGGCACAGAAGAAGAACCGCCGCATCCAGCTGCCGGTAGTCCAGATAAACGGCAAGAATATGCTTCCTGTATACACAGATATCTTCGAGTATTCAAAGGAGTTTGGTAAATCAAACTTCAAGCCTATCCGCGCTGACTTTAAGGGTATCAACAGATTTATAGCAAACTACAACGGTATGGTCATCAATCCTCAGGGTGCCGGCATGGTCATCGAGCGTCGTCCTTCAGCTCAGGCTCCTAACGGTCAGCCTGCTGCAAAGGCTCCCGCTGCGAAGGCAGCCGCAAAGCCGGAGTCTGATTCCGGAAATGTGATTGACCTTAGTTCAAGAAGAAATAACAACAAATAAACAGTTCCAGTTCGACTGAGAATGCGTTTTAAACAGAGCCGGAGGGCATCCCACTGACGGGATGCCCTCCGGCTCTTCACACCCAAGTTTATAAATGCTAAAATAAATAAATTACCTTTACGAATCCGGAGGTGTTATTTGGACAAGGAAACCCTGGACTATCAGGCATTGGAAACCGAGAACTTAAAGCTTGTGGAACGCATTCAGAAAAACCTTGATAAAAAGGATGCCGAAGCAGAGCTTTGCGAGAAAAACAAAGGGCTCATCCTGCAGATAGTCCGTAACTACGTGAATCTATCCAACCATACACTTAGCCATGAGGACCTGGAAAGCGTGGGAAAGATCGGTCTCATAAAAGCTTCCCAAAGCTATGACCCTTCCTACGGAGCAAAATTTTCCACCTATGCGGTTTACTGGATCCGAGACAGCATCGTAAAAGAGATCTACAATGCCGGATTCGGCATCCGTCTCTCAAACCATCAGCTGGAACGCATCTTCAAGGTTCAGAGCATTATGCGTAAACGTGATCTTGAGCACCTTGAGGGTGATGACATGATCCATGCCATCATGGAGGACTCCGGTTTTTCCGAAGAAGAGGTCCGCAAATGTCTCCGGCTTAACAACGTGGTCCTGGGAGCAACCTCTCTTAACAAAAAAATCGGAAAAGAGGATGACGAAACCTCTGAGCTTGGGGATATGACCATTTCCCCTGATAATGTTGAAGAGATCGTTATGGAGCACGAGCTCCATCAGGAGCTGTACCAGTCACTGAATACACTTTCCGATGACGAACGTGACACTTTGGTACTGAGATACGGTCTTTATGACGGAAAGCAGCACACCCTGAAGGAAATTGCAGCTCTTTCCAATGTCTCCATCGAAGCCATAAGACAGAGGGAACAGAGAGCTATAAGAAAGCTCCGAAAGGAGCTGGACTAATCCGGATTCCTGCTGCGATATACCCTTTGATCGGAAACAGCCAAAGATTTGATCCATATCCACACCTGATACCGGGATATTACAAAACAATGCTGAAAATTGACCTGATAACCGGATTCCTTGGTTCCGGTAAAACCAGTTTTATAAAAAAATATGCGAAATACCTGATAGAGCAGGGCGAGAGAGTCTGCATTCTGGAGAATGATTACGGCGCCATAAACATTGACATGGTTCTGCTTAAGGATCTCCCTGGTCCAAACTGCGAGCTTGAAATGGTTGTGGGAGGCGACGGGGCAGAAGCTCACAAGAGACGCTTCCGCACGAAGCTCATAAGCATCCGGATGCTGGGATTCACCCGTGTCATCGTTGAGCCAAGCGGCATCTATGATGTGGATGAGTTCTTCGACACCCTTTACGAAAGTCCTCTGGACGAATGGTATGAGGCAGGATCCGTTATCACGATTATGGATCCGGTCACAGCCACCGCCATGTCCGAGGAATCCCGCTACCTTCTTATGTCCGAAGCTGCAAGAGCCGGAAAGGTTCTGATCAGTAAGCTGGATGAAACATCTAACATAATTACGGTAACCCGGGATGCGGTAAATTATCTTAATGCTTCCATGGAGCACTTTGAATGTAAGCGGCGCTTCAGCGGGCAAAAGGATATTCTGGCAAAACCCTGGGAGGAGCTTACTGATGAGGATTTTGAAAGCATTAAAAACGCAGGCTTCATTAATGCTTCTCATGTAAAGCTTTCTCCGGAAGATGATCATTACCAGTCACTGTTTTATCTTTACTACAGGACGTCGGAAGCGGAGCTTCGGGAGAAGATTTCAAAACTGTTTGAAGACAGGAAAGCCGGGAATATCTTCAGAATTAAGGGCTTTATCACCGACACCGGTACAGGAGCTTCTGCGGACAGGCCGGATAAATCCGGTACGGATGCCCGGAACAAGGATATCACGAGTGGAGACCCCCTTTCTCTGGAGGTCAATGCCACGGTCGAAAACATTGAAATAAAGCCTGTAACGGGTGAGAGTCAGGATGTTCTCATCGTAATAGGCGAAAACCTCAACAAAGAACGGATTTCCGGGTATTTCCCGGGAGCAGTCACGGTATAAACCGCCGGAGCGAGCATCCTTATGCGCCCGGTTTTACCCAAAGATACATTACTGTCAACATATATTTTTCAGGAAAGAAATAAATGCAGGACGATATTTTTAAAAAAGAACAGAATCATTTGACAGAGCTTTATAACAAGCTTACGAACATGAAGGCTCAGATGGAGGCAGAACTCATCGATCTCCAAAACCAGGCCACAGAAGAGAAAAACACAGTAAGTGACGACCTTCAGTATGACTTTGTGGGTATAGAAGAGGCTCAGGAAACTCTTATCGAATTTGAGACCATGAGCCGTGCTGTTGAAGAGCTGAATATCAGCAGCCGTACCGTAAGTACAGCCCTTTCAAAGGTCAACAGACTTTTGCCAAGGCCCTACTTTGCCCGTATCAATGTCCGTTTCCCGGAGGAAACCGAAGATGAGTCCTACTATATCGGCACCACCTCTGTGTCCAATGAAGATCACGAGCCCGTGGTCATTGACTGGAGAAGCCCTATAGCGGAGGTTTACTATAATCAGCAGATGGGAGAGACCTTCTATTCAGTTGACGACAGAAAGATTCCTGTGGATCTGAAGCTCAGAAGGCAGTTTGACATTGAGCAGAACCTTCTGAAGGCCTACTTTGACACAAAGATCGCCCTGGAGGATCCGCTGCTTATACATTCTCTCACAAGGAAAAGAACGGATAAGATGCAGTCCATCACCGAAACCATCCAGAAGGAGCAAAATGCCATCATCCGGCACCCGGATGTCCCGGTTTTACTGGTCCAGGGTATCGCAGGAAGCGGTAAGACCTCTGTGCTCCTTCAGAGAATAGCCTATCTTTTTTACAGAAGACGTAAAAATCTGCGCCCGAACCAGGTATGTCTCATAACTCTGAACCCGGTTTTCCAGCAGTACATCGATAACGTTCTGCCTGAAATGGGCGAGGCTAACCCCAACACCATGACCTGGTCACTGTTCCTGGATACCATCGGTGTTAAGAGTCTAGGAGAAGCGGATATCACGGAGGCAGATTCCCTCAGGCAGATTGATGAAGGACTTAAGGGATTTAAGATCGACGAGCGTTTCATCCATGGCATCAATCTCAAGCACGCAAAGGTTCTTGATAAAAAGCAGATCGCCGGGGTTCTTCGTAAGTACAGAAGCTCCAGCTCCACAGCCTGGATCATCCAGACAGCAATAGAAGATCTCCAGGAGCTGGCAAAGAAAAATGCCAAAAAGATCGAAAACAAGAACAAAGAGCTGGATCTCGGTAACATCAGTTTTGACGATTTTGATCCGGACGAGAATCAGTTCGGAGGAGTTCAGGAAAAAATCCAGAATCTCAGCTGGCTTGACATCGAAGGCATCGGTAAGAAAATCCTGGGTAAGGATGATCTGACACCTGCGGAGTTTACTTATCTCAAGATGTCACTTATCGGCTACAGCGATCATAACACCCGCTATGTAATCGTGGATGAAGTTCAGGATTATACGGAAGCACAGCTTATGGTCATGACGAAGTATTTCAGGAATGCACATTTCATGATGCTGGGGGATGAGTTCCAGTCCATACACAGCGGAACAGCCCGGTTCGAAGACATTAGCAGGATGTTTACTTCACAGGGAAAAGAAGTCACCCATATGTCACTGATGACCAGCTACCGTTCTTCACCGGAGATAACCTCTCTGTTTACGGGGCTCCTTCCAAAGGAGATCAGTGTACAGACAAATTCTGTTCAAAGAGAGGGCATCGAGCCGGAGATCCTTGCCTTTGGAAATCATGAGGAGTACGTTGAAAAACTTAAATCCGTCATAGCCGAAAACACCCGGACAGAGGGTCTCACAGCCATCATTTGTCAGGACCGGTCGGGCATCAACATGATGACCAGGGAGCTCGGTGAAGAGCTGCCTCATGTGGTGAAAAATTACGAGAAGCTCCCGAAGAGCGGCATTATCCTTATGGAACTTAAGCTTGCCAAGGGACTGGAGTTCGATACCGTTATCCTTCCGGATGTGAACATAAGGGAATACCCGGACAGGGAACTTTTCAGGCACAGACTCTATACCGCCATGTCCAGAGCGACGGAAAAGCTTATCATAATGTCAGACGGCGAGATTTCACCGCTGATGAAAAGTGAATAAGTGCTGATCCCTGCCCGCTCATGGTCACGCGGAACCCACGATTATAGAAAACAGAACCAAAGACCGGGCATACCTTGGGATTCCATGCCTGCCCGGGAATTTATATCGGAGATTATTACCATTTATGGAAGATGTACTTGTAGGATTAAATGAAGCCCAGACTGAAGCCGTCACTACGACAGAAGGCTTCGTGCGGGTTATAGCAGGCGCCGGCTCGGGAAAGACCAGGGCGCTGACTCACAGATTTGCTTATCTTGTAAATGATCTGGGCGTTCTCCCCGGCAATATCCTTTGCGTGACCTTCACCAATAAGGCCGCCAATGAAATGCGCCAGCGTATTCACCAGCTTACCGGAGATAATGACACCGGCTACATCAACACCTTCCACGGTTTCTGTGTCAACATCCTCCAGGAGGACAGTCATGCCATCAGTTATCCCAAAAGCTTCATGGTGCTTGATAACGGTGATATTGACGAGATGCTGAAGATCATTTATGAGGAGAGGGGCCTTACACTCCGGGATAAAACCTACGGAAACGCAAGGGACATGTTTGAGATACGTAAATGTCTGTCTGAACCGGAGTACTATCTTGATATGATACAGCTTCCCATTGATAAGCTGTATCAAAAGTACATGGAGGCTGAAAAGGTGGATGATATCCTTTTCTACGGCTATCTCTATCAGCAGCGTAAAACCTTTGCGGTGGATTACAATGACCTCATTATCCTCAGCCTCTATATCTTCCGGGAAAATCCCGACATCGCCCTCAAGTGGCAGAAGAGACTTGAATACATTGAAATAGACGAGTTCCAGGACATTGACCCACTGCAGTATAAGCTTATGGAGGTGCTTTGCGGCTACCACAAGAACCTGTTTATCGTGGGAGATCCTGACCAGACCATTTACACCTGGAGAGGTGCCAATGTTAAGTACCTGCTGGATTTTGATAAACATTATCCGGGAACGAAGACCATAATGATGCTGGAGAACTATCGCTCCACCCCTCAGATACTGAAAGTATGCAACTCCCTCATCAGTAAAAACAAGCAGCGTATGTCCAAGGATCTTGTCCCGGTTCTTCAGGACGGCGTACCCGTTGTGTGCCATCTTGCTGAGAATGCGGAGGGGGAAGCCAAATGGATAGTCAAAAACATTGAAACCCTGCATCAGATGGGAGTTGATTACAAGGATATGACCTGCCTCTACAGGGCTCACTATGTGACCAGGACTCTGGAGGAGGTTTTTCTCAAATCTCAGATTCCTTACACCATTTACTCCGGCGTCCAGTTTTTCGGCCGCATGGAGATAAAGGACGCCCTGTGTTATCTCAGGATGATCGTTTTCAAGGACGACCTTTCCTTCAGACGCATCGCCAATGTTCCAAAGCGTAACCTTGGAGTTCGCCGCATGAAATTTCTGGAGGATTATACAAAAGAGCACGGATGCAGTCTGTATGAAGCACTTGTGAAGAATATCGAGGATGACATCTTTAAGGGAACTGAGGCCGCACGTTTTATAGCCATGATTGAGAAATATGCGGCCACCTATGAAGATAAAACCATCTCAGAGGTTCTCGGGTCCATCCTTAATGAATCCGGCTATGAGAGAATGCTCCGGACCGAAGGCTCCCAGGAAAGACTTGATAATCTGGCGGAGCTGAAGCAGTCCGTATTTGAATTTGAGACCAGCGCAGGAGAGGAGACTGACCTTTCCGGCTATCTCAAAAATGTTGCCATGTTCTCAAATATGGATAAAACGGATGCCACAGACAGAGTTAAGCTTATGACGGTACACACTGCCAAGGGTCTTGAATTCCCTTATGTTTTTCTGTGCAGTCTGTCGGAAGGCATTTTCCCTTCCAAAAAGACCAATACTCTGGAAGGAATGGAAGAAGAGCGGCGACTTGCGTTTGTTGCCATGTCCCGTGCGGAAAAGGGCCTTTATCTATCTGAGGCCGCCGGAAAAAATTTCGACGGTTCACCCAGATACCCTTCAAGATTTATCCTTGACATAGATCCCGGGCTTCTCAGCTTTACAGAAGCCCCCAAGGCAGGGCTTATATCCGAAACCCAAAGCTACATTAACCTGGTAAACTCCCGCTTAAAGAAACCTGACGATTCCGAGCTTTTCAATATCGGCGACAGGATAGCCCACAAAGCCTTTGGTCTCGGCACGATAAAAGATGTGAATATGGATAAAAACGCCTACACTATCCAGTTTGACGATATGCCCACAGAAAGACAGATTTCCTTCCGGGTTAAGCTGCAGAAATGCAAAGAATAAGCAATAAAAAATGTGGTTGACAGAACAAAACCTATCTGATACTATATCCGAGCAATAAGTTTTGCGCCGGTATAGCTCAGTTGGTAGAGCAACTGATTTGTAATCAGTAGGTCTTCGGTTCGAGTCCGAATCCCGGCTTCAACCCTTGGGAGCCCTGAGAGAAATCTCAGGGTTTTTCTTTTACTGAAAAAAAGAGTCAGTTGATCGGTCCGGCCGACAACTGACTCTTTATCTTTACAAAAGCTCCAGCGGGGACGGTTCTCAACCTCAAGAACCGTCCCCGCTGGTATTCTGTTTCCATCAGTTTATTTCCCCAGAATTTTCTTCACAAACCCCATATCCGGATTCTCCGGATCAATGCAGTAAATATCTATGCGGCTCGGATCACTTGATCTGTTCTCAAAAGCCGGGAACAAAAAGCCCAATTCCGGTTTTTCGGCATTGTAGTCCTTATCAACTCTTGCGACAGCGCAGATAATAAACTGAAACACTTCCTCTGATTCACCCTGCTCCTCATTGTCTGAGCCCTTCCTCGGCACATCATAAAGTCCGTGATAGATAAATATCCCATACTCCTGTGGAATATGGATAGCTTCGGCCAGCTGCTCACAGAGGGTCTGCACCAAAAGATCATCCTTCAGACCATACTGCGACAATGCCATAACCAGCTTATGGATGCTGTCATAAGCCATATCCCCTTTGGGAAACTCATAGCTTCTTAACTGTTTATTTGTTTTCGAAAATGGAATGGTCTTGGCAAGCTCCAGGTTCACATTTTTATCGTGTGTCCCCATGTTCCGGAAGTTTGCATTAAAAGTGTTATCGATATAACCCTCCGGATCCATATAAGCACCGGCCACTCTGTAGAAACAGTTTCTGCTAAGGGTCATTCTTCTGGTAAGTTCCAGCATGTCTTCTCTGTTTATCATATATTTCTCCATTGAAATTCTTCCAGCGGGGACGGTTCTCAACCGCGAGAACCGTCCCCGCTGGTATTGGACAAAGTACTCTTTTGCACGTACCGTTAATTTGTTATACTTTTATATGAACGTAACATTTTTCAGATTATTATATAAGGATAAAACCATGTTAAAGATCACAACACAGTTCACAAGAGATCAGAAGGCCAATGCCTGCATCTCTGAATTCATAAACAACCGCATCATGTCTCTTCTTATAAACTATATGGAAACAGCAGCCGGAAAGAGCTATCTCAAGGTAAATTCCGATGATACGGAGTTTCAGGAGAATATAAAATACTATTTTCCTGACCATTACTCGAAGCTCGACGCCGCTGCTGCATACATATCTCTTCTTAAGGGCGTTAAATCAAAAGATGATTTCATCCCGAATATTTACGAAGAGTATGCATTGCACGCAGTAATACAGAGCCATATCCATTCCTGCGAGGACAGTGGAAAGAGTCCCGCCAAAAACATGCCCTCGGAAGACCGTAAATATGTTATATCTATCCTTAAGGCAGAATATCTTGAGGATGGTGAAAAGGATGAACAGGATCCGGAATACCGCATGACCATTTTTGAAGATATGTATGATTACGATGAATTTGTGACCTACAACCTGGATTATGGGATGCTGGATCACATGACAGCCGAAGAAATCACCGCCGTACATAATCCATTATCTCCTGAAAATCAGTGATGTACCTGTAATTATCCTCAGTTTCCGGAATAAACAGGGTGGGAGCAGTCATGACCCGGTACTTTACAACCAGATCTATCCCGGATTTTTTGTCTGCCGGACACTCAGTGTATGTGATGCCCCTTGAATCCAGCTCTTTTTTTACCTGCTTACATTTGGGGCAGTTAAATGTTGTTAATAATTTAAGTTCTTTATTCATGCGGATATTGTAGCATGACATACTTTTAGCATCAATTATTGCTTATTTATTCACTTATAACAAATATACGGTGAACTCAACGGAGGATTTCCTATGGTGACCAATGTTATCGGCTTCTTATTATGTGGAATAATGCTTGTATTTGTAACCTCTTTTGTGATCTTCGGATTTGCTCTTTTCAAAAACAAAGCAGAGCTTATAGATATTTCCAGAAGAACTATGATTTACAGCTTCGTGACATTTGCAGTGGCAACAGTGATACTGCAATTCGCATTCCGATAAAATCTTTTACAGAAATCCGCCGGGGACGGTTCTCGCGGTTGAGAACCGTCCCCGGTGGAATTCCTGCACTTTTGCTGAAAAATTTTTGATGGAGGTCAGACTATGTTTGATGAAAACTACAGGCTTGGACTTGATACAGACTATATGATAAGAAAAGATTTGGTACGTTTTTTCGATATAGACGGTGTGCTGGCGATCTACGGATATGGTTCCGACGGCATAAATGTTTGCAGTGATGAAGAATTTGACACTTTTGTGGAAGATCACGATATCTACGAGACTGCCGTGGGGGCTGAGATCATGAAGCAGTATATAAGTCGCTTCACAGATCCTAACCGTAATTTTGTTATAAGCTTATCCGGTTCCGGTACCCAGGATGCCCAAAAAGTAAAATTCATCAATCGGGTTTATCCCGGTTTGTTTCCGTCGGAAAACATCCTTTTCACCAGAGGTTCCGACAAATCCCCAATTGTGAAAGAGACTCTTGAAAAAAGATTCCGGGGCTTGGAAACTCCGCATCTCTTCATCGATGATGATATAAGGATCCTGGACAAGCTCCAGTGCGCCGGCATCACTGCCATGCACATATCCAGCCTTTTGCTTCTGGCCGATATAAAATCAATTTAGAATTGCTGCCTGGTTTCAACAGCTTCCGGATGGCCCTGGGGGACGGGGTTAGTGGGTCATTTTAATAAAATGACCCACTAACCCCGTCCCCCAGGGCCATCTCTCGGATCAGGACACATTTTCTTGACATTTTCGTCACAGAATCTCCACCAAATCAACAAAAACAAGTCACACTTTTTCCTTACTATACAACCATCAAAATCAATTTACCTTAACAACGGAGGTTATTATGTATAGAAACAATTTAGGAAAAAATGTAGCCACTATCATTCTTAGTGCCCTGGTTTTTGGTTCAGTTTCAGGTCTTGCCATGGTGGGGGTAACCAGAGCTTCTGAGGCTATAGAGGCTCATGCAGAGGCGGCTGCCGATGCTGCCGCGTCCGGTACATTTGCCCAAAACAACGGTGCTGATGCAATGACTGCAGGGCAGGAGAACAACATCATAAGTAACGCACTTTTCTCAGGTAATGATGATAATGCCACCGTCCGGACAACATCCACCACAGGCGCAGTAAAATCTGTCACCGAAATAGCACAGGGGGCCATGCCTCAGGTTGTTTCCATAACAAATACCATAAGATATAAGCAGTACGGTTATTCAATATTCGGAAACGGCGGTGAGACAGAGGCTGCTGCCAGCGGCTCGGGTGTCATTGTCGGAAAGACAGATTCCGAGCTTCTCATCGTAACTAACCATCATGTTATAGAGGGTTCAACCGAACTCAGTGTCCAGTTTGTGGATGGCGAGTCAGTAGCAGCAGAGATCAAGGGAGAAGATTCTTCGGCAGATCTGGCTGTTATCGCAGTAAAGCTCTCCGATATGTCGAAAGACACCCTTTCTGCCATAGAAATAGCCGAATTTGGTGACTCCGATGCCCTTCAGGTAGGAGACCAGGTAGTAGCCATCGGTAATGCCCTCGGATACGGCCAATCCGTTACAACAGGAATCATTTCCGCTAAAAACAGAGACGTTGAAACCGGTGAAGGTACAGAATCCGGACTTCTTCAGACAGATGCCGCAATTAATCCCGGTAACTCCGGCGGTGCCCTTCTCAATATGGAAGGACAGCTCATCGGTATCAATGTTGCCAAGTATTCAAGCACAGATGTTGAGGGTATGGGCTATTCGATCCCAAGCAACACTGCTAAAGAGGTTATCAATACACTGGCTCTTAAGGAAACCAGAGCCAAAGTATCAGAAGAAAACAGAGGATATCTTGGTATTCAGGCAAAGACCATAGATTCAGCAACTGCGGAAGCCTATGGCATGGTAGAAGGCGTATATGTTTATAAGATCGTAGAAGGCTCTGCCGCAGCAAACTCAGAGCTTCAGGAGAAGGACATCATCGTTAAATTTGATGACCAGAGTGTCACAAGTCTCGATGACATGCAGGAGCTTCTCAACAGATATGCAGCGGGTGAGACCATTAACCTTACTGTAAAGCGTCCTTATGGAAGTAACTATGAAGATGTTACGGTCTCCATCACCCTGACAACTGATCCGGACAAGGCAGCTGACAGGAGACAGCATGCATCGGACAATGCCGAGAACTTCCGTAACTTCGTACAGGGACTTCCGCAGTACTTCGCTAACTAAAGTTCAGCCGTTAATATGTAGGTCAGAGCCTGAGGGCATCACTCCGGAAACGGATCGCTTCGTCGGAAAAATCCAAAATCGTCCCCCTGAGAGGCAGTAGGCCCTCGCAAAGAAAGAATCCTTATGGATTCTTTTTTTGCGCTTTTATGCTTATACTATTGTTTATAGGCCACAAAGAAAGAATCCTCACGGATTCTTTTGAACCGCTCAAAGCTGCGTGGCTCCCGCGATCGGAGATCGTGGGCAGTTAAGAAAGGATTTTGATTAATGCGAGACCCTTATAGACATTATGACTATACAGACCCATATAATGAGACAACGCCTCATCTCAGGAAAGGTACAACGTCGCAGCTCCGGTGGAGGGTGTTTCCCTGTTTTTCTCTGCATTCTTCTTTTGACTGCAGCTCTCTTTATCGGGCTTGGAAAGTATTATAACGAATCACCTCTGACCATTGTTAATTATATTGTTTCTTATTATTCGGAGAAACTTGGCGTCGATAAGCTGATTTCTTCATTGCCGGAGCCGGTTAAAACTCTTTTGGAAGAAAACGGAATAATCCCTGGGGAGTCCGAAGCTCCTGACCTTCCCACCGAGAATGAAACCACCGAAGCTTCAGCCGATTCCGTGGAAACCGGTGCATCGGAAGAAAGTACGGAAAAAACAGAACCCTCCAAAGAACTCATTAAGGATCTCCAGGAAAGTCTGGATGCGAGATTCGGAGATACCGGCGACATCACTGACGAAAGCCAGGCAGGCTACTACTGTTATAATCTTCTGAATGAAAAGGGAAAAACCGTTTACCGGGAAATCCTTGATTCTGTCACTAACAGGAAAGAGAGGTCCGTATCAACTCTTGATTCCGATGAGCTTAATACCGTCTACAATTACGTTATGGCAGACCATCCGGAAATTTTCTACACAAGTGGGATACATTATTCCGTGGAATCCATAAACGGTGTTGTCACCTCCATAACCGTGAAAGGTCAGTACACCATGTCGGAAGAAGAGGTTTCCTCCTACGAAGCCTCTCTTAACGAGGTTATCGGAACAGTGCTTGCAGGAGTTCCCGGCTTCAGGGACGGAACCACAACTGATGATTATACAAAGATCAAGTACCTGTACGATCAAATTGTCAGCACTACAGACTACGAAAAAGGATCCGATGAGAACCAGAATATCATTTCGGTTCTTCTTTTCCATCGCTCAGTATGTAACGGTTACGCAAAGACTCTCCAGTATCTTTCACAGCTCATGGGGATCCCGGCTATACTGGTTACAGGTACTGCAGAAGGCGGTCCTCATGCCTGGAATGTGATCCTTATGGACGGAGGCTGGTACCAGATAGATGTTACCTTCGGAGAATCCACGGTATCCTCTCAGGATTCAACAACCTCCTTCATAAACTATTCCTACTTCGGACTTACGGATGCCGAAATGTATGTAAATCACACCCCTGATGCAAACATTCCGGTTCCCACCTGCTACTCCTTCAATGATAATTACTACATTTACACCGGCAACTACTTTACATTTCCGGATATTGAAACGATCGGTTCAAAGATCAGCTCCGCCCAGAACAGCGGCAAAAACCTTGTCCAGTTCAGGACTGATAATGCTGACACCATGTCCGAAATCACAGACCGGCTGTTTACGGAACACGAGATTTACGACTACCTTGAAAACGTCCGTTCCTGCTCCTATGTTTTGAATGCTTCGAAAGATACCATCGTAATTATCTTTTAAGTGTACTATAATCTTTTTTATGGAAAACACTAATGCTAAGCCAACCCGTAAATGGGTGCCCTTTGTTACATACTATCTTATAGCTCTTAATGTGATAATGTTTATCGCGGAAGAAATGCTGGGGGGAAGTGAAGATATCGAAACTTCCCTCGCTTTTGGTGCCTTCTACACACCTTATATTATTGTGGATGGTCAGCTGTACAGATTTATCACCTCCATGTTTATTCACTTCGGAGTGGAACATCTGGGCAGCAATATGATTTCCCTTTTTGCTCTGGGTCCCTATGTAGAACACTATTATGGACACTTCCTGTATCTTGTCCTTTACATTTTTTCCGGAATCTCCGGAAATATGCTGACCATGCTTTATGAGGGGATATCAAACGAATTTGTGGTTTCAGCCGGCGCCAGCGGAGCGATCTTCGGCCTTCTCTCGGTATTTATACTGTTTGCCATGAATCCCCGCCTGAGAAAGCTGTTTCCCATAAAGAGAGTACTGATTTCCGTTATTCTTTCACTGGCTGCAGGATATATGGATCCTTCCATAAACTTTATGGCTCATGTGGGAGGCTTCGGAGGCGGTCTCGTCCTCGCTTTTATAATGCAGGAGATACTGCGGTACAACTCAAAAAGATAGTGGATGGACCTACGATAATTCTTAATATCCGTCTTAAGAATTTCATAATCAGAGATTTCGTTTTTCTTCAATCACTATTTTCAGGGATTGTGTATATTAGAATCAAGTTAAGAAAAGAAACGAAATAAATGCACAATCCTTTTTTTACAAATTTCAAATTATAATCCTTTTATAAAAGATCCCGGGACGCCTACCGGGATTTTTTGTGCTTAAATTTATATATATCATAAATAAGATTTATGTATTATTTTCCTAAATATCCCCCTTATGTCTTGCAATATATTTGTTTTCAAAATAAAATAGCAAGGCTGTTTAGAAGAAAAAGATGGGGATATAGGAAGTTTTTATGATACATAGTGATAGAGAGCTTCTGGAGGAAAAGCACACTATATTCATTGATTCAGATGATTATAATGTAACTTCTCCGGAAGACAGTGTTTTTAGTGAGTTTGATGACAACTCTGATGTCATCGCAAATATTAAGGAGTCTTCACTGACAGGTATCACCCCGGAAAGAGACGACTTTTCTGACGAGGAAATATCCGACGAAGAGCTTTCTGAGGAAGATAAGGAAGTAAGAGCCCTGGATATGGAGGCTCTCACAAATCTTGAAAATGTTTCTGCCGACGATCCGGTACGTATATACCTTAAAGAGATCGGAAGCTATCCACTCCTTACTCCGGAACGCGAACATGATCTTGCAGTTCGCTGTAAAAATGGAGATATGGCTGCAAAGCAGGAGCTGGTGGAATGTAACCTGAGACTTGTGGTTTCTATTGCAAAGCGTTATACCGGCCGTGGCATGAATTTCCTGGATCTGATACAGGAGGGAAACATTGGCCTCATGCGTGGAGTAGAGAAATTTGAACCGGACAGAGGTTTCAAGCTTTCTACCTATGCAACCTGGTGGATCCGTCAGTCTATAGCAAGAGCCCTTGCCGATCAGTCAAGAACCATCAGAGTACCTGTTCACATGGTGGAACTCATAAATAAGATCAAGAAAACATCACGTCAGCTTGCCTTAGAGCTTGGACATGAGCCTACGACTTTTGATCTTAGTGAAGCCCTCAATATTCCTGAGGAACGTATTCAGGAGGTTATCAACTACGATGCCGGTCCTGCGTCCCTTGACAGCAAGGTGGGAGAGGATGAGGATTCAGATCTTGGTTCATTTATAGCAGATGATAAGATCACTTCACCGGAACAGAACATAAATAATGTAATGATGAAGCAGCAGCTTGAAAAGATTCTGATAAACCTCAGTGAACGTGAACGCGAAGTCATTGAGATGAGATATGGTCTTGTGGATGGTCGCGAAAGAACTCTTGAGGAAATCGGAACCATGTACCACGTTACCCGTGAGCGTATCCGTCAGATCGAGAATAAAGCATTGCATAAACTTCAGAATCCGAAGTATAAGCGTGAGCTTGACGGATTCCTTGAAAACTGATATTTAAAAATCTTTGAAAACCGGCAGTAAGCTCTGATTAATCCGGTATTTTCAAAGAACTTGTTACATAGGTTATATTTACACAGGGCTTTCTGTTATAATCACAGAAAGCCCTTGTTTTTTTGACATCAGGATGCTCGTAACTGTTTTTACCGAAAGCGAACTTATATGTTTTAGCCAACTTATAACAGATTTACGGCATTAAACCATCCGGGCGGATACACTGCCCGTACACAGGATTTCCGAGGTGACCAATGAATAATAAAAAACCACGTTCATTTAACAAATCAAAAAACAGTAATTCTCCCGGGACCGGCAAAAACAGCCAGCGTCCGTTTTTTAACACAAAGCTTAAAGGCAAGTCCGGCGCTCAGCAGGGAGACTACATAGTCATTTCCGACGGAAAAAAGAAAGTAACCACCCGTATCAACCTTCCCAGCCATCCTTTCGCAAAGAAAGAGGTTGGTGAGATGGTAACCATTAAGGGCGTAGAGTGGTATCTCATAAAGATCCTTCATCAGGGAACCGCTGCCTATAAAAAGGTATATGACGAAGACACACAGCGTGAGCATTACGGATACTGATATCGGAGGCAGCATTTAATGTCAAATTCAATATATGAATCAATCTGTGATAACCTGAGACCGGACGACACTTTGCCGGACGACTTCCGCATATCAAAAGCTGCTTCTTCAGGAAAGCTTGGCATCCGCCTTGTAGAAGGAGCCCTGGACGGCATGTACCTTTACCACGATATGCAGGATGACAGCGATGAAGAAGCTCTTATCGATGTTATAAATGAAGCCTCCGGGCATAATTTTGACTCGGCAGAATATGATCTCGAATCCTTCTTCTCAGCCCCCGAAGTACGCATGCTTCCGCTGGTTGAGAAACTTGAGAGGTGGGTCAATGATAACGCCGGAAACATTGATGCCGAAGCAGTGTTTCAGTTTGCGGCCAATGTTATCATCAAAACCGATAACCCGGAAGCTCTCAAGTTTGCCCTCGTGCTTTTTGAGATGATGGACACAGATGATAATGAAGCAGTAAAGGATGTTGTTAAAGCACTTTCCAGATCCGAAGAGCTGACGCTTTTTTCCATAATGGTAGCCGAAACCTGGAAGGACGGAAATGAAGCTATTCTGGATTTTGCAAAACATACAAAGGGCTGGGGCCGCATTCACTGTGTTGAACATATAGAGGCTTCATCCGGAAAGATCAAGGACTGGCTGTTCCGCGAAGGTGTACGGAACAATGTCGGTGCCGCATATTCTGCACGCACCGTGGCAGAGAAGATAAACCTTGGTAAGGTATTCCTGAATCCGGCCTTCAATGACGACGATTACCTTTTAGCCCGTCCCATTATTGCCGGACTTCTGGATGAAGGAACGCTTCAGGGCATTTCTTCAATGTCAGACCGCAGGGAAATTCTTTCAGGCTTCATAAAACAGTCCGAACACAGGGTGAAGACCACTGAGGCTCTCAGTACCTTACTTGATATCAGGGATTACCTTAACCAAAATATATTTAATGAAAGCGGAAAGCTTGGTGAAAGACTTGAACACCTCCTTAACTCGAAGGAATTGAAAGACTTCGCATCAAAGCTTGTGACAGAAAAGAAAGACTTCCGCCTTGCAAAGCGTATGGATATAGACTGCACCGAAGAGGTTCTTGCAGCAATGGAAGAGGATTTTTCTGCCAATGCCTCACTCGTAGACATTCTTCCTAAAAACAGTGAGACACTCTCAAGAGTTTTCTCCATTTTCAGAAAGAAGCTGCCTCTTGATATGATGGCGTCGGGACCTAAGGATAATCTCGGAATAGGAGAAGAGTACAGGCCTTTCCATCAGCTTAGTTTCCTGGTACAGAATCTTTCAGACTCTGCGGGAGAAGGAGAGGATTTTATAGTTGCTTCTCTTAATTCTCCGGTAAACGGTACAAGGCAGATGGCTCTCAGTGTCCTTGAAGAGTGGCTTAAGGATGATTACGTTCCTTCCAATGCTGTAAAATATGCTGTATGGCATCTTAAGGAGGCTGAGCCTTCCGGGGATATCAAGGCACTGTTAGAGAAGATTGATATCTGAACCCGGGCGGATCCCTAAGAGGCGCCGGGATATAAACATATTTACAACCTATAACATGATTACGGTAGAGTTTCCGGATCTTATAACATATTTACGGTAGAAGCTTATATAAAATGACGATATCCTTCATTTTTGAAGGATACCGTTTATTTGTTATAATCCGACCTCTGATGGGCCGGGGGACGGGGTTGGTGGCCCATTTTTCTAAAATGGACCACCAACCCCGTCCCGCCGGCTCCCCGACTGAACCGTTACAACCTGTGTTTTTTCGCCGTATATTTGTTATATGTTCGTATTCACTTATTCATCATTTGATTTTCCGGATATAAAATCACCGTAAATCTGTTATAAAGTCTGTCGAAAAGCAGACTCCGGGAAAACCTGTAACAAATTTACGGCTTAAATATTTCTTACGATTGACCGTAAATCTGTTATATGCTTTGTCTATAGACCATCTTATAACAGATTTACGGTTTAATTTGTTCCTTACGCTTCTACCGTAATCCTGTTATAGGTTTACACTTATTACCGTCATTGTGTTATCTATCTCTACAGATCACCGTAATTTTGTTATAAGACGATTTTTACAAAAATTTCTTCATCCTTTAGTGCTATTTGACCATCACCGTTTATTTGTTATCTTTTGCCGTTATTTTGTTAGGAGTCACCGTTAATATGTTATGCCTTACCGTGTTTTTGTTATTTCTGTGGACAAAAAATGACGTTATTCTGCGCTGATCCGCTATTAAATAATATAAATATATATAATATTAAATATATAAAATAAAAAACCAAAACATAAAAAAATACAATCCTGCGCGCGTGGAAGGCGGGTCAGAAAAGTATAATAACCGGTCTTTCAGATGCCGAATCAGAGGTTATAAGGCCATTATAATGCAATAATTTAGACCTTTTTCGGAATTTCAGGTCAGAATAGAGATATAACAAAATTACGGTGATTGATTTTTAAGGTTAAGAGTTTTACTATATTGACATGCGAAAGAAACGGAGTTCTTAAAAATGTCAGCATATAAAACGCAAAAAGAAAAAGTTGATGATCAACGTACATATCTTGTTGTAAAAGACAACGCACTCATACAGAAAGCTAAATATAATCTTACTGCCAACGAGCAGAAGCTTGTAAACTATGTAATCACCATGATAAAGCCGGGTGAGGAAGAGTTCAAAAAGTATGAGATCCGCGCACTTGATTTTGCGAGACTTTGCGGCATTGATCCCAAGAATGTTTATCGTGATTTCAGGAATATGATCGATTCTATCGATGAAAAGGCGTTCTGGGTAAACATAGATAACAGAGTCATTAAGCTCAGATGGTTCAATGAGCCTGAGTATAATGAGCGCAAGGGAACCATAAGTCTCATCCTTGACAGTCGTATAAAGACCTATCTTCTCGGAATTCAGAACAATTTCACGGAATATGAGCTTTACAACATCCTTTCAATGACAAGCAAGTATTCACCGAGACTTTATGAGCTTGCAAAGTCTTATGCTTATAAGGGACATGTAGATATCCCTATCGATACATTGAGGGAGAACCTCATGGCAGATGTTTACAGTGCTTTCGGAAATTTCAAGCAGAGAGTTCTGTCACCGGCCATAAAGGAGATAAATGAATATACCGATATCACAGTTACCTATGACTGTATCACAGATAAGGGTGAACTTGTTACAGGAAGACTTCAGGGAAAAAGGATAACACACATCAGACTTAATATTGAAAACAAGGATACACTTGATCGTTTTGCTACATATAACAAGACAGTCAGCAAGATAGAAAAGAGAAATCTTCAGTTCAAAGGTCAGTTGAGTCTGAATTTTGATGATTCCGGAAAGCTGGTTGAGATAGCATAAGATTTTTCTTATGTAGTCCGGAATGCTTTAAGAATCTGGATCCTCTCTTATAAATCTACAATTTTACTACGCTTTTAAGTGGATGCAATAAAATGCGTCCACTTTTTTCATAAATTTTCTTAAAACTCTAGACATGAAAAAAAAACACGTTATAATAGAATAGCTTGATTCTAAAAATAATAGAGATAGTATGTTCTTTGACAGAAACTTTTTATGATCATGCGAAGGAATTTGTTTCAATGATTTTATATAAAGAGGTGGGCTAATGGCAGTAGAAATCAAACCGGTTCTCGAAGTTGAGGAAATCACAGATGATAAGAAGTTCGGACGTTTTGTATGTGCTCCGCTTGCTAAGGGCGAAGGTACAGTTATCGGTAATTCATTAAGACGTATCCTTCTTTCCTCTATGCCTGGTGCTGCAGTAAGTGAGGTAAAGTTCGAGGGAGTTTATCATGAATTTTCATCAATTCCCGGTGTAAAGGAAGATGTAAGTGATATTATCCTTAATTTAAAGAAGCTTGCTATAAAAAATACATCATCCAGCGATGATCCTGTTATGGCATACATTGATTATGCCGGTGAAGGAGTTGTTCGCGGTTCTGATATCAAAGTTTCTTCTGAAGTAGAGATCATTAACAAAGATCAGGTTATTGCTACACTTTCCGGAAAGGAAGCAAGACTTTACATCGAGATAAAGATGACAAAGGGTCGTGGATATGACGGTGCAAACACACGTGACCGCAGCGATCTGGCTATCGGTGTTATCGCAGTGGATTCCATATATTGCCCTGTAGTTAAGGTCAATATCGTTATCGATCCTATCGAAGGCACAAATGAAGAGAAGCTTACTCTTGACGTTACTACAAACGGAACCATGGCTCCGGATGATGCCGTATCACTTTCAGCACGTATTCTTGATTCACATCTTAAGCTTTTTGCTGATATGGATGTTGATACAGATAACGAGGTTAAGGTTGAGGATGCAGGCAGCAGTGATTCCAATGATCTTATGAATATGAACATTGATGAGCTTGAGCTTAGCGTTCGTTCATATAACTGTCTCAAGAGAGCCGGCATCAACACTGTTGGTGATCTTTGCAACAAGAATCTTGAGGATCTTTCAAAGGTTCGTAACATGGGTCGTAAGTCCATCGATGAGATTCTCGGAAAGCTTGATTCTATGGGACTTGCCCTTAGCAGCAGAGATGCAGAATAAATAAATATATGAAATTACAAAAGCGGTTTTCCTAAAGGGAAGGCCGTTTTTTTGTTACAGCTCCGCCTGTGGACCATGGGGGCGGGGTTGGTGGCCCATTTTCCTAAAATGGACCACCAACCCCGTCCCCATGGTCCACAGGCTGTATTTTCACTTTTTTATGATGATACAGACATTCAATTCGTTAAAACTGAGACAGGCGGAGATATATTTGGTATGATTAGTATCATTAAGGAAGATTCTTTCGGAATTTTGGGAAATGTAAAAACGGAGGGGAAATGGCTATACTCACAACTCTTTGTTATATAGAAAAAGATGATAAATACCTTATGCTTCACAGGACAAAGAAGCAGAATGACCTTAACCATGAAAAGTGGATCGGAGTTGGCGGAAAATTTGAAAAGGATGAAAGCGCGGAGGAATGTCTGAAGAGAGAGGTTAAGGAAGAAACGGGATATACATTAACCTCTTGGGAATACCGGGGGATAGTAACCTTTATCTCTGGCAGGGCAGAGTCGGAATATATGCATCTTTTCACAGCTGATGGTTTTACCGGGGAACAGACGGAATGTGATGAAGGAGAGCTTAAATGGGTGAGCAAAAGTGAGGTGCCAAAGCTCAATGTGTGGCCGGGAGACCGCATTTTCCTTAAGCTTCTTCTGGAGAGAGACAGCTTTTTTTCTCTGAAACTGATTTATGATGAAGAAGACCGACTGATGGAAGCAAAGCTTGATGGAGAGCCATATAACGAAATATCTGATTAGCAGCCTGACCTATGTACTTAGTTAAAACAGGTTTACAGATTCGGATGGATCTGCATAGGTATGTGAGAGATAAACGGCGGGAAGCCCGGGTTTATAGATGAGAAGTGGCAAAAATAAATATCAGGAGTGAATATGTACGAGGGCAGAGGCAATAAAAAAATGCTTAATATGCTGATCCTTGAGATCCTGGAAAAATATACGGACGAGGATCACAGGCTTACACAGCAGGAGATATTAAAGTTGCTTAAAGATAATTACGGTATTGAATGTGACAGGCGTTCTGTCAGAAACAATGCGGAGTATCTGATAGATCTGGGTTATGACATCAGCATTGATGACGGCTATTGTCTTCTTTCAAGGGAATTTGACGATGCGGAGCTCCAACTCCTGATAAATTCGGTTATCTTTTCAAAGGGGGTTACCAGGGCGCAGTCCGTGGCACTTATTGAAAAGCTCAAAAGTAAGGGCAATAAGTATTTTTCCCCGCATTTATCCTATATCGAAAATTATACCGATCTTCAGCATACCGAAAACAAGCAGGTGATGATAAATCTGGATATCATTGATGATGCCATGACTCAAAAGCGGAAGATTTCCTTTATTTATAATGTCTACGGCACGGATTTTAAGATGCATCCCACGAGGCAGGAGCCCTTCGTTTTTAATCCCTATCAGGTGGTCATGTCCAACGGTCACTATTATCTCGTGGGAAATTACGATAAGTATGACACTATATCTCATTTTCGTATCGACAGGATGACTGAGATGAAGCTTCTGGAGGAGCCCATAAAGGATACCAGGCTTATAAAGGGCATGGAAAACGGGCTTAATCTTCCCAAGCATATGGCTGAGCATGTTTATATGTTTTCCGGCAATTCTGTGAGCGTGCTTCTGAAGACCGATGCTAAGTTCATGAATGATCTTGTGGACTGGTTCGGAAAGGATTTTCAGATAATGAAAAAGTACACAGAAGACGGAGTAGATATGATGGAGATTCATGTTTACTGTAATGAGCAGGCAATGGAGTATTGGGCTCTGCAATATGGGAAGAGGGTTACTGTCCTGGAGCCGGAAAGTTTGAGGGAGAAAATCCGCGAGGATATCGAGGGTATGGCGGAGAGATACCGGTAGGTGGTGAAATGGTAACAGTTCAGTCGGTGGACCAGGCTTTTGCTTGACTCATAATCTGATTTACGGGGATATAAGTCATGTAGAATCGGACTTAACATTGACTCATATCTTGTGTTTTGGTGATATGGGTCATGAAGAATCAGACTTAGCAATGACTCATATTCGGTGTTTCGCGATATGGGTCATGTAGAATCAGACTTGGCATTGACTCATATCTTGTGTTTTAGTGATATGGGTCATGTAGAATCAGACTTAGCAATGACTCATATTCGGTGTTTCGCGATATGGGTCATGTAGAATCAGACTTGGCATTGACTCATATCTTGTGTTTTGGTGATATGGGTCATGTAGAATCGGACTTAACATTGATTCATTTCCGGATTATAGAGTTTTGTATACTTTTGTTTACGATGAAGTACTGAAGAGTATCGATTTATATGAATGAATATATTTGCAAAAATCAGAAAAAACTAAGACGTGGATTGACTACCGGGACTTGTGCGGCGGCGTGTGCGAGGGCTGCGATGGAGAGGGTTTTGATCGGGAACGTTCCGGAGGAGGTCAGTGTTGTACTTCCCGGAGGGGAGAGGGTGACGATGGAGGTCTGCAGAGTTTCTGATTCTAAGGAGTATTTACAGGGTTCTGTGGGAGGACGCAAGGCGGAAAGTTCGGAGTTTTATACCATCAAAGATGCAGGGGATGATCCGGATGTGACTAATGGGATTGAGGTGCATGCTGAGGTTCGGGTTGTAAGTCATGAAGAAGTTACGGAAAACGCCTTTAGATGCGAGGAGAGTGATAGGCTGTTTCTCACTGGTGGTAAGGGTGTGGGGACTGTCACGAAGCCGGGGCTTCAGCAGGAAGTGGGGCAGAGTGCCATTAATCCTGTACCGAGAGAGATGATATTCCAGGCAGCTATGGATGTGCTGGAAATGTACGAGGAAGATGCAGAATTCCCTAAGGATATCTGTAGATCAAACATGAAGTTTAAATCTACAGAGGATAACAATAGGGAGTTTGATGATTTAGAAGGAAAAAGTAGTGAAACTGAAAAATCATGTTTCCTCATTACGGTTTCCGTCCCGGAGGGGGAGGAGCTTGCGAAGAAAACATTTAACCCGAGGCTTGGAATAGAGGGGGGCATATCTATACTGGGAACTACAGGGATAGTTGAGCCTATGTCGGAAGCTTCGATAGTTGCCACAATTGAGACGGAAATACGGCAGAAGCTGTATTGTCAGTGTAAGGAAAACAGTCAGTTATCAAAAGTTGATACAACTGATATGGAAACAGATTTGATTAAAAATGATCATATGACCGGGGTTCCTGCAGAGATTAATGATGGAGCGTTAAGTATCATCGCGGTTCCGGGAAATTACGGAATGCGTTATGTTGAAAAGCTTGGGCTTGATACAGAGCGGGTTGTTACGGTTTCAAATTATATAGGAGATGCCATTGACCTTGCGATTTCCTATGGATGCCGGGAGTTTTTGCTGGTGGGAAATATCGGAAAGCTCTGTAAGCTGGCAGCAGGGATCATGAATACTTACAGTAAAGTGGCGGACGGAAGGTGGGAGATATTTGCGGCACATCTGGCGCTTTGCGGAGGAAATGCATCTCAGGTGAGGGATATAAAAGAGGCTCCTACCACAGAGGAAATGCTTACTTTGCTTGATGAAATCGGGCTTAGAGAGGCCGTTATGGCTTCCATTATGAAGGAGATAGAGTTTCATATGGAGCAGCGGATAAAGGGTCAGATGAAGTTCGGAGTTATAGTCTATTCAGAGCGTTTCGGAATGGTCGGAAAAGCCGGAGAGGTTGATTAAATGGTTCATTTTGTTGGTGCGGGTCCGGGGGATCCGGAGCTTATCACTGTAAAAGGATTAAAGCTTATTAAAGAAGCGGATATCGTGATATATGCGGGATCTCTGGTTAATGCTGAGCTCCTTAGGGCTTGCAAAAGTGATGCAGAGATCTACGATTCCAAGGATATGAATCTTCAGGAGGTGCTGAAGGTTTTCGAGGAAGCGAAGGAAGCAGGGAAAACTGTGGTGAGACTGCACACCGGAGATCCGTCTCTGTATGGTGCAATTCGGGAGCAGATGGACTGGTTAAAGGAGAAGGGAATTGAATATGACATCTGTCCCGGAGTCAGTTCCTTTTCCGGGGCGGCAGCAGCCATCAGAAAAGAATACACACTTCCGGGAATAACACAGACAGTTATCATTACCAGAGCTGAGGGAATAACGGCCGTTCCGGATAAGGAAAAGCTGAGTGCTCTGGCGACTCATCAAGCTACCATGGTGCTTTTTTTGTCAGCCACACTTTCAGAAAAGGTCCGGGAGGAGCTGATAGCAGGAGGTTATCCTGAGGATACTCCTGCGGCTGTGGTATTCAGGGCTACCTGGCCGGATGAAGAAGTGGTTTGGACAACTTTGGAAAAAATTCCGGAGGCGTTTAAGCGGGAAGAAGCAAGAAGAGACGATGGAAATATGAAACAGGCCTTGATAATAGTAGGACGGGCGATTGATGATAAAACGGTCTATGAATATTCAAAGCTTTATGACCGTGAATTTGTTACATGTTACAGAGCCAGATAGATGTGCATCTATGTGTCAGATATTAAGACTCAAAAACTGCGTTAATGGATGAGGAAAGATAACCAAAGGATGACTTAAATGAAAATGTGAGTTTTTCAAGTTACGGTCAGAACATCAATCGATGAGTTTGTATACAGGGAAGTTAGTGATTATAGGAAGCCAATTAGATCTGCATCTGTATGTCAGAGATAAACGGCGAAAAACATGCGTTTATAGAGGAGGATCCGGTGAAGGTTCAGGCAATAGCATTTACCGAAAAAGGATACAGGCTTTCGGAGGAGTTAAATAACCGCTGGATGGAAGCGGAGAAGGAAGGACAGGGACTTTTCAGAAGAACTGGAGCATGGATGCCAGAAAAGGATGAGAAGCTTGAAATATGTCTTCATGCGAAAACCAAAGCTCTTCCGGAGATATCTGACGCAAGAGATTTAAATGAAATAGTGGCCGCCTGGTTTTCGGAGGATTCCGATGCCATAATTTTTATAGGCTCCACCGGCATAGCGGTTCGTGCAATAGCGCCATTTCTGTCCCACAAGTCGGAGGATCCTGCGGTACTTGTTATAGATGAAGCCGGGCATTTTGTCATATCCCTTCTCAGCGGACATCTGGGAGGTGCCAATGAGCTTACGTCTTTCGTTTCGGATCTTATTAAGGCTCAGCCTGTGATAACCACAGCGTCAGATCTGGAAGGCGCTTTTTCTGTTGATGTTTTTGCAAAGGAGAATGGCCTTATCATCACTGATTTCGGGGCAGCAAAGGAGGCTTCGGCTAAGGTACTGAGAGGTGAGAAGCTGCGTATATACAGTGACATTGGCATGGAGCATCTGAACATGAGACCCGGTATAGGTGAATATGAGCCGGTGGGGATAAATGACATTGACAAAGCAGATATCATCATAAGCTATCAGAGTAAACTTCTTGATAAGGCTGATCCGGTGGTGAGACCCTTTAATGCCATAGGCCTTAAGCTTATTGCAAAGCGTGTATATGTAGGAATCGGCGCAAGAAAGGGCGTTTCTGAGGAAGATGTGGCAAAGGCTTATGATAACTGCCTTAAGTCAGCGGGGATATCAGGTGATGCAGTGGATGCCCTGGTAAGCATTGACTTAAAAAAGAATGAGCAGGGGATACTGACCTTCAGTTATAAGCGGGAGATTCCCTTTGTGACTTATACGGCGGCTGAGCTTAAATCCATGGACGGGGACTTTGCGTCAAGCAGCTTTGTGGAAAGTGTAACAGGGGTGTCCAATGTCTGCGAACGGTCGGCTGCTTATGCCGCGTCGCGAAACGGACATGAGCGGATTCTCATGCACAAGCAGATATACGGAAGTGTGACATTGGCGGTTGCGGTGTCTGTATAATATATATAAACTATTATTAGTGAATTATAAGAGAGGAGAAATATTATGAGAAAGAAAGCAGCATTGGCAGCAGCATTTTGTGTTTTTGCTTTTGGAATGGTCGGATGTCAGAAGCCGGCAACAAATGTTAATACAACTGAGGCTACAACGGCAGCAGTGGAAGAATCCACTACGGCAGCTCCTCAGGAAACTGAAGAGACTTCTCAAGAAACCACAGAAGCTGCGAAGGAAGAGGAAACAACTGCTTCAGAGCCTGATTATCCGACATTGCCCCTTCCGGAATATCATTACACCGGTACTGAGGACTGGGCAGAGTATGCAGACGGAGTAAGCCATTTCCTTGTTGAAAACAGCTTCGGAGATGTATCACCGGATTTAACCATATGCGTTCCTATCGTTCTAAAAGCTGATGACAGCGATCCTAAGGATGTGAAGTTATGGGGAGAATTCTATGTGGAAGGATTTAACCTTGCAAAGACTTCCCTTCTGAATGTAAATGGAGGTTCCTTCGGAGGCGTTGCGCATCTTGATACAACTAAAGGTGGTCCTATAGTTACAGATTTTGATTTTCTTGAGGATGGTGCAGGATTTGATGCATCTTTAGAGGAACTTTTCGGTAAAGAGGGTCTGAAGGATGCATATCTTAAAGCCTCAAATGAACGTGACAAGTATCTGGCAGAAGCATTGGCAAACTATATCAACACTAACGGGCTGTACATCACCCAGTATCAGGAGTACGGCTGGCCACCGGTTCCGGTTCTTAACGCACCTCCTACAAAGGATGAAGATCAGATCGTTGATTACGAAGGAAGCTACGATTATACAGCAAAGTACGATATGCGTGAGATCTGCTCATATGAAACCGGTGAGTCGGATATGTTCTGCAATGTTGAAAGCGAAGACTGGAACGAATTCCTGATTGTTGTATATAAGGCAGAGAGCAACGATCTTGACAGTGCCATCACAGAGCTTCGTGCAGGACTTGCGGATGAGAATGCAGAGTTGGAGAGAAAAGATGACATAACCTTCCTGGATATCGAAGGATGTACATTACTTATGAGTAATGGACCTTACAAGGAAGGTGACCAGGTTTATGTGAACTATTTTGTTCCGAGAGGAGATGATCTCCTTGTATTAAAGATCTCATCTACTTACAGCGAAGATGAAAAAATCCAGGTGGCTACAGATGATATCATCGAAGATTTCATTGACGGAATAAAATTTAAGGGTTAAACAAAATATAAAAATGACTGCAAATCATCCCGGTGGTTTGCAGTTTTTTTTCGTGATAAGACCGTAACGCGGAATTGGGTAAGGGGTTTTTTTGAGGGCTTGATTAGGATAAAATTATATAATATGAATGATTTGGTTCACGGAGGGTGAAATGGGAACGGTATATGCTGTGGGCTTCGGGCCCGGAGATGTAAAGTACGAGACATTGGAAGCAAGGGAAGTACTGTCCGGTGTGGATGTTATAGTTGGGTATAAGACTTATGCGGATATAGTAAGTAAACAGTATCCTGAAAAGGAATTCCTGGTTTCCGGGATGCATGAAGAAGAGGAACGATGCAAAAAGGCTCTGGAGCTTGCGGCAGCAGGAAAAAATGTTGCCGTTATATCATCAGGTGATGCTGAGGTTTACGGAATGGCGGGACTTTTGTACGAGCTTTCCGAAAAGGAAATCTACAGCGGAGTTCAGGTAAAGACAGTGCCGGGACTTTCTGCGGTTCTCAGCGGTGGTGCTATACTGGGGGCGCCTGTAGGACATGATTTCTGTGTGATCAGCCTTTCGGATTTACTTACCCCTTGGGAAACAATAGAAAAACGACTCCGTGCAGCAGCAGAGGGTGATTTTGTTATAGTGCTTTATAATCCGGTGAGTCATAAGAGGCTGGAAACATTTAAGAGAGCCTGCGCTATCCTCTGCGAAGAGATTCCGTCAGACAGAGTCTGCGGATATGTCAGAAATATCGGAAGGGATGGCTGCAAGAGCCGGATTTTCTTACTTTGTGAATTGGAGAAGCTGGGAGAATCTTCTGAGATTGATATGTTAACTACGGTTTTTGTAGGCAACTCGGAAACAAAGATTGTTGAAACACCGGACGGATCCAGAATGGTTACTCCGAGAGGATACAAAGGATAACGAGTGTTTTATGCATATTTTTTTATTTGGTGGAACTACAGAAGGACGTAAGATAGCTGAGCGTATCGCAGAAGAGAACATAAAGAGAGAGGCTCAGGGAAGAGAAGATTTTCTTGTAACGGAAGTTTTTGTAGCAACTGACTACGGAGCAGATCTCCTTCCCAAAGATAAGCATATAACAGTTCATGTTGGAAGGCTGGATGCAGAAGAGATGATGGATTATTTTAGAACTGCCGGCTCTTTAGTTGTTGATGCGACGCACCCCTATGCTAATGTTGTCACAGAAAACATTTATAAGGCCTGTAAGGCATCCGGAGTGAAATGTATAAGAGTAAAACGTCAAAATGCAGACTCTGATACAGAAAACTCAGACTTTATATATTTCGAAAATGTAAAAAACGCCGTACGATGGCTCAACTCAACTTTCGAAAATTTTCCGGAGAAAAGAAAGCATATACTCATAACCACAGGTTCAAAAGAAATTCAGGAATACACTGCTATACCGGATTTTAAGGAGTACTGTTTTGTGAGAGCATTACCCACTCCGGAAGTTCTTGAGAAATGTATGTCGCTTGGCTTCAGAAGAGACCGTCTGATCCTGATGCAGGGGCCCTTTGGTTTTGAAATGAATCTTGCCCAGCTGAGATATGCTTCTGCCGGATTCATTGTCACAAAGGATTCAGGAGAAATCGGAGGCTTCCCTGAGAAGTGTGAAGCGGCTATGGAATTGGGAGTAAAGGTTCTCGTGATAGGAAGACCGGTTTTAGGGGATATTCGTGAGGAGGAATGGTATAGGGAGATGAGTATGTGGGAAACTATAGATTATTTTATGAAGAAAGATTGACGATGTTTTTCGACATGACTAAATATTACTTGGTAAGTTATAATTAACTAAGTCTAAACTTACTTAATGGTCATTCGCTAATGACTGACAGAAAGGAGACGGTGTTTAAAGATTGAAAACACCATATGATATATTATGAGAATTGTGAATTTGATCGGAGTAGGTCCGGGAAGTCCTGAGATGATGACAACCCAGGCCATTAAGGCCATCAAGGAGTCAGAGGTCCTGATGGGGGCGGCGAGAGCCCTGAAGACTGCAAAGGATGCGGTACCGGAGCTTGATATAGAAATCTGTGAGGCTGTGAAAACTGATGATATGGTGACGTACATCAAGGGTCATCCCGAGAAGAAGGTGATCTCCTGCGTATTTACGGGAGATACCAGCGTTTACAGTGGTGCCATACCTTTAAAGAAAGCATTGGAACAAAATATGGGACCGGACGGTGGTGATGACTCAGAGGATGAGGACAGAGCCGAAAACTTCGAGATCAGGAATTTTGCAGGAGTTTCCAGCATCCAGTATTTCCTGAGCAAGCGCTCTGTAAGCATGGCCAATGTTAAGCTGGTAAGTCTTCATGGACGCTATAAGGATATGATACCGCTTATCCGTGAGAACAAGTTTGTGTGCGCTCTTCTCGGAAGTGAGGACACGGTTTCAAAGATTTCGGAGGAGCTTGCCAGGTTTGGCTTCGGCTCTGTGAAGATCATAGTCGGAGAGAGGCTGAGCTATCATGACGAGTGCTTTACCGTGGGAAAGCCAAGGGATATGAAGGGTAAGATGTTCGACCGTCTTGCCATCGCACTTTTCGAGAATGATAATGCAGAAACCCCGGTCCGTTCCTACGGCATCGGAGACGATCATTTTGAAAGGGCTGATGCAGTACCTCTTACAAAGCGTGACGTAAGAGCCCTGAGTCTCTGCCGTTTAGCCATAAAAGAGGACAGCATCATCTATGATATCGGTGCAGGTTCCGGCTCTATGTCCATCGAGGCAGGTCTTGCATGTCCGGAGGGAAAGGTTATCGCCGTTGAACTGAATCAGGAAGCCATAGATACCATCGAAAGAAACAGATATCAGTTCAAGGTTGACAACATCCGTGTAATCCGCGGCAAGGCTCCGGAATGCTTTGAAGAGTTTGAGATGCAGAAGCCGGGAGAGAGAAAGAATGTAGCAGATGAGGGATTGCTGCCTATTCCCGACCGTGTTTTCATCGGAGGCAGCAAGGGAAATCTCCAGAAGATCATAGACTGGGCTGTGAAGGTGAATCCTGATGTAGTCATCGTCATAAATACGGTCACTCTTGAATCGGTTTCAGAGGTTCTGGAGGTCGAGAGAAGACTCACGGATTATAACTTTGAGATGGTGGAGATACAGTCAACCGGTCTTGAAAGACGCGGAAGCTACCACATGCACAGAGCGGAAAATCCTATAACTATTACAAGAATTTCCAGGAGATAAGATCCGACGTGCAGAATTTGCTGACTGATAAGAGTTTTCAAACATAGCGGAATACTATAACGGGGGGATCCAAATTTAAAGCAGTAGCCATTTTCTCTGCCAATTGGCTTACAGCGTTAATGAGGTGTTTGAAAAAATAAAAGGGGATAGGAGCTTGGTATGAAGAGGGGATGTTTTCATAAAGGTGATTTTTTGAAGAATCCGGTTCGTTTCTTGTTGGCAATAGTTTTTCTTTTGACATGTGTGTTTGCAGTAAGCTCATTTGCAGCAGAAGATACGGGGACCTCCGGGCAGACCGGGACAGGTGTTGCTGACTGGCGAAGCTACAACGGAAAACGTATCGGGGTTCTCACAGGAACTCTGTTGGAGGATGTGGCAAAGGAATTTTTTCCTGACAGTGAATATGTTTATATCGACAGTTATCCGGATTGCGCTACGGCACTTCTTTCAGGTAAGGTAGATGCATTTCTTGCGGATGAGCCGAATGTAAAGACCATGCATTTTGAAGATCCCGATATTGATTATATTCATGACAGAATTAAGGAACAGGATGTAAGTTTTGCCTTCAGAAAAGACGATCCGGAAAGCAAAAAGCTTTGTGAGGAGTTCAATGAGTACCTTAGAGAGATAAGAAGTAACGGCATCCTCCAGCTTATGGATGATATCTGGATGGGTGTTGATGAGTACAGGAAAACTGTTGACATGTCAGTCCTTACCGGAAAAAACGGAACCATCAAAGTGGTAACCACCGCTACAGACATGCCCTGGTCCTATATAAAAGACGGGAAAAATGTGGGTTATGATATAGACCTTCTTGCGCATTTTTGTTTTGACAGGGGCTATGCTCTTGAAATCCAGGATGTAAGCTTTGCCGCGCGTATTCCCGATCTTCAATCCGGAAGAGGCGATATTACAACAGGAATGAATGTAACCCCGGAGCGAAAGGAAGAGGTACTTTTCTGTGATGCTACATATGAAAACGGGATTGTACTTGCGGTTCCGGCTGCAGATCTAAAAGGCATCGATCAGGAGAAAAAGATCACTTCTGTAGATAAGGAGCCGGAGTTCAAAACCTTTGATGAACTTAAGGGCAGAACTATCTCCATGATCACCGGAGCGCCCTTTGAGAACATGATCCTTTCAAAGGTATCAGATGTCAAGGAGTTCACCTATTTCACCACCATGCCGGATATGATGCTTGCCATCAGAACCGGAAAGACTGATGCCGGACTTATGAACAACGCGGTTGCGGAGCTTGCCGCAAACAAAGATCCGGAGCTCTGTGTTTTTCCCGAGTCTCTGGGAGATACAGCCTTTGGTCTCGGATTTAAAAAGGGAGATCCGAGACGGGATGAGTGGCAGGCGGCATTTGACAGGATCCCTGCGGAAACCAGGGATGCACTCTGGAAAAAATGGACCGGAGCGGATGACAGCCAAAAAACAGTTCCGGCTCAGGACTGGCCCGGCAGCAACGGCACCATTAATGTAGCCTGCTGTGATGCGTTGGAGCCTATGAGCTATATGGGAGAAGGAGGCGAATGTCTCGGACTCGACATCGAGACCATCCTTCTCATAGCGAAGGAGCTGGATGTACATGTTGAATTTACGCCTATGGACTTTTCTGCAGTTCTGTCTTCGATCGGCGCAGGCAAGGCGGATATCGGATGCGGATCCATAGTTATTACGGCTGAGCGTAAAGAATCCATGGATTTTCTGGAGTATGCCCCGGCGGCCTTTGTTTTCATAGTGAGAACCGCAGCCGGTGAAGCTCCTGTTAATAATTTCCTTGACCGGATCAAAGCAAGCTTTGAAAAGACCTTTGTAAGAGAGAATCGTTACGAGCTGTTCATTTCAGGAATCATCACCACCATTCTTATCACGGTTCTGTCGATTATATTCGGAACCGCTTTCGGCTTCCTTGTATATATGGGGACCAGGAACGGCAACAAAGCGGCTAATGCCTTTGCAAAAGCCTTTGTGTGGCTCATTCAGGGCATGCCTGTTGTGGTTCTTCTTATGATCCTTTACTACATTATCTTTGCCAAGGCTAAGGTTTCGGGAACTGTTGTTGCGGTGATAGCATTTACACTTGTGTTCGGTGCAGGAGTTTTCGGTATGCTTAAAATGGGTGTCGGAGCTGTGGATAAGGGTCAGTCCGAAGCTGCTCTTTCTTTAGGTTACGGGGATATCAAGGCCTTTTTCAGAGTCATTTTCCCACAGGCCATACCGCATTTCCTGCCTACCTATAAGGGCGAAGTGGTTGCTCTTGTAAAGGCAACCGCCATCGTAGGCTACATCGCCGTTCAGGATCTGACCAAGATGGGCGATATAGTGAGAGGCCGTACCTATGAGGCATTTTTCCCGCTTATCGCAGTGGCGGTGATCTATTTCATTCTGGGGGCAATGCTTACAGCGGTGGTTGATAAGCTGGAGGTAAACATTAATCCAAAGCTTCGTAAGAAAGAAGACATACTTTCGGGGGTGAAAACTGATGATTGAAGTAAAGAACTTAACTAAAAAATATGATTCTGTGACACCGCTTCGAGACGTGAGTTTCAATGTAAATGATGGAGACGTTATCGCTGTGATCGGACCTTCCGGTACCGGAAAGTCAACCCTGATACGCTGCCTCAATATGCTGGAGAAGCCTTCATCCGGACAAGTGATTCTGGATGGTGAAGACATCACTGCCCATGGGTATGATATTAAAAAAGCCAGAATGAAAATGGGCATGGTGTTCCAGTCCTTCAATCTGTTCGGGCACCTTACCGTTATCGAGAACCTGATGCTTGCTCCCATGGATCTTCTCGGGAAGAGTAAGCAGGAAGCTTATGATAAGGGTATGGAATATCTTCGCCGTGTCGGTATGGCTGATAAGGCGCTTAGCTACCCCGATGAGCTGTCAGGCGGACAAAAGCAGAGAGTTGCCATAGCAAGGACTCTGTGCATGGATCCTGAGGTGATACTTCTGGACGAGCCCACCAGTGCCCTGGATCCCACCATGGTTTCAGAGGTACAGGCGGTTATCAGGGATCTCTCTAAGAGCGGGAAGACCATGATGATTGTCACCCATGAAATGAACTTCGCCAGGGCGATATCCAACAGGGTTTTCTATATGGATGAGGGAGACATTTACGAAGAGGGCACTCCCGAGGAGATTTTTGAGCATCCGAAGAAGGAAAATACCAGAAGATTTATCAGGAGACTGAAGGTATTTGAGGCTGTTATCGACAGCAGGGATTATGATTTCATAAACTTTGGAGCGGAACTTGACAGATACCTCCTTCAGAATGATGTGAAGTCCTCAGAGAAGAACCGCATTCGTCTCACTATAGAGGAGACAGTGCAGCAGATACTCCTTCCAAGGTATCCTGATCCTGACATCCACGTGGCAGTGGAGTACTCCATGCAGGATGATAGCACAGAAATCACTTTTACCTATGGTGGAGAAAAATTCGACATCAGAGATACGGACAATGAGCTGTCACTTTCCATGGTTGAGAATTCGGCCGAGAAGATAGAATACAGCTGCCGTGAAGGGGAAGCGCCGGCGAATGAGGTGAAGATCCTGGTGAAGAAGACGGAGTAAGAAATTAATATAATGAATCACGAGTTAATAACTCGTGATTCATTAATCATATTCAAACATGCCTTGGATGGCATCAGAAATGTTCATAATGTCAGAGTAAGGAATATTGTCTATTTTTGAGCAACCTCGAACTGTTGGGTCTATGAGTTTTATTTGTTCACAGATAACGGTTCCGGTTATTCCTTTATTTCCGGAAATCTCTATATGAAGAGGACCGGTTGTAATATTCATAATAGGGCATATATGAAATACACCGGTTGCTTTTATAAAGGCATTTTTACTGACTATTAAGAATGCTTTTTTGCCGTAGCCACTGATTGAAATGATGTCACCCTGACTAAAGCTTATCATAGAATCTCCTTTCCAACAGGTTCACCCCAATCAAAATCGCATACGGTTATTTCTCCATTATACTCTGCTAGCCTTTCTTCAAAAGTTTTGTGCTTGAAAGATTTGCGAAGTACTATAGAGTCTTTGGATATATCTATATCCAGCACATCAGATATAGCGAGCCCCATTTTATCCAGAATATCTTTGGGAATGCGTATTCCCTGGCTATTTCCCCAAGACCTGATAGTTACTTGTGACATAGTGAAATGACCTCCTTTGGTATAATGTGTATATACGTGTTATACCAAAGGATGGGGAAATCTACAATTAAATTAATGTAAATTTTTCTTTAAACGGAGAATATATGAAACACAGCTTTGTAATTGCAGCAGATAAAAGCGGTTCCGGGAAGACCACATTGACGTGTGGTCTTATTAGTGTGCTGAAAAAAAGAGGGTTTAAGGTACAGAGCTTTAAATGTGGTCCGGATTATATAGATCCGATGTTTCACAGAGAGGTGCTTGGCGTTCCTTCTGCTAATCTTGATAGCTTTTTTGTGTCAAGGGAAATGTTGAGAAGAATTTATGCGGAAAGAACTGAGAAGGCGGATATTTCTGTGATTGAAGGAGTCATGGGCTTTTATGACGGGCTGGGTGGAGTTTCATCAGAAGGGTCCACTTGGGAGATTGCAAATATCATTGACTGCCCGACGGTGCTTGTAATGGATTGCAAAGGGGCAAGTGTTTCAATAGCTGCACTTATCAAGGGGATGTTGGATTTTACTAATGGTGATTCTGGAATAAGGGGATTAATTCTCAACAGAGTATCACCTATGTTTTATGATAGGCTGAAGGGAGTAATCGAAGATAATTGTCCTGAAATTAGAGTTCTGGGCTATATGCCTGAAATGAAGAATCAGAGAGTTCCGTCACGGCATTTGGGACTTATTAAACCGGGAGATATGGAAGATTTCAATTCCTGGATCGAGGCTATCAGTGAGCAGCTTGAAAAAACAGTTGATGTTGACGGTCTTTTGGAGATTGCCGGGACAACGAAATCCGGAAAGCTGACGGAAGAAAAGATTTCTGAGTTTAAGGCTTCTTACTATACCAGCCAAACCTCAAGAGAAGATGATTCAAAGTACAAACTGAATACTAAGATAAAGCTTGGAATAGCCGAGGATGAAGCTTTCAATTTTTACTATCAGGAAAACCGTGAGCTTTTGGAGAATATGGGGGCAGATATAGTGACCTTCAGTCCGTTACATGACGAGAAGCTGCCTGAAGATTTGGATGGAATCATCATCGGAGGCGGATATCCTGAGCTTTATGCGGATGAACTTTCTGCCAATGCTTCCATGAGAGAAGCATTGGCCGCAGTCATAAAAAGCGGGTTGCCGGTTATTGCAGAGTGCGGCGGGTATATGTATCTGAATAACTCGATAAAAGTATCTAAAGAGGAAGCTTTTGATAAAAAGGCGGCTGATAATGAAGATGCCGGCAGAAACAGTACAGAAACAGAAAACAAATACCATATGTGTGGCATTTTCACCGGAGATGCAGAGAAGAAGGAAAGGCTTGTCCGTTTCGGTTATATTTCCGCAGAGACTAAGGCTGCCGGTCTGTTTGGTGAAGCGGGTACAGTTCTTAAGGGGCATGAGTTCCACAGATATGATTGTGAATATAACGGGGATGGATTCGTGCTGACAAAGCCAAAAGCCGGAAAGCAGAGAAACGTCTTAAATTTTGAAAAGAAGGATGATAGTGTTGGAACCGGAAGTTCCGCTTCATATGAAGGATTATTCTATGGAAAAACCATGTCCTGCGGCTGGCCCCATTTTTACTATTATAGTAATCCGAAAGCGATTTTTAGTTTTATGAAATGTTGTGAGAGATATCATTTTGAACGGGAGGCTCAGAAAAAATGGGATGGAATAGCTAAGCCTATCGATAGTCTCGGCGTTCTTGAAAAGCAGGTTATAAAGCTTTGTGGGATACAAAGAACTCTAACTCCGTCTATAGATAAAAAAGCGTTGGTGGTGCTCTGCGGAGATCATGGCTGCGTAAAAGAGGGCGTGTCTCAGACCGACAGTTCTGTAACAAGAAAGGTGGCAGACAGCTTTGCAAAGGGGAAGACTACAACTGCCATCTTTGCCGAAAAAAATGGAGTTGATGTATATACTATCGATGTGGGGATGATAGGATCGAGATATAGCGAAGGAGTAACTGAGGATACTGAAGGTGAGAATAAAGATGAATCTGTAAAAAATTCCGAATATAGATCGGATTCAGAATTAAATCATTATTCAGAAAGACTTTCCCAGGGTAAAGTAAACGACAGACGCCTTCAGAATGGCAGTGGAAATATTGCCACAGAACCTGCCATGAGCCACGAAACCGGTGAAAAGGCATTGCAGCTCGGTATGGACATCGTTTGTGAGCTTAAGGAAGCCGGTTATCAGATCATTTGTACAGGAGAAATGGGAATCGGGAATACCACACCAACGGCAGTATTACTTGCTTATTTTATGGGAAGTAGTGCAGAAGAGGCTGTAGGCTACGGAGCCGGACTCAGCGAAGATGGACTTAAGAGAAAACAGGATGTGGTTAGAAGAGCACTGGAGAGGCTTGGGAAAGAGCGCGAAGGTCAGGCAGGACTTCAAGACATCGCACAAGATGATTTTAATCGGTTAAATGATGAAGCGGTAAATAAAACCATAGATGTTGTTTCCGGGGAAAAAGTCAAAGTTATTTCGGCAGCAACGGCTAAGGAAGGCCTCTTTCAGATCGGGGGCATGGAAATAGCCGTTATGGCCGGAATGTTCCTTGGTGGAGTTAAATATGAGGTTCCAATTGTGATTGACGGTATCATCTCAACCGCAGCAGCCCTCGGCGCCTATATGATTGATGAGAGAGTCGCGGACTATGCATTGGCATCCCATGTATCGAAGGAAAAGCTTCCACGAAAAGCTCTCGAAAAAATGGGACTTCGTGCCATAATCGATGCAGAAATGTCCTTGGGAGAAGGTTCCGGAGCAGTCCTTTTGATGCCGATACTTTCTTCAGCGGTGGAAGCCTTCAACCGTATGGGGACTTTTTCTGATATAAAGGTAGAAGCGTACCGGAGATTCCGATGACTCAGGAATGCCGAATCAGGTATGATAATATGATTTTATATCCGTAACATAGAAAATGTTATCGTGCAGAAATAATGTTATTTAGTGGTTATTACAGAGAGGCTGAAATAATGTACTATTTGATAACCGGTGGAGCCGGCTCGGGAAAATCTGAATATGCAGAAGATCTGGCGCTTTCACTGACAGAGAATGGTGATAGTCTTTTTTACATTGCCACCATGTTTCCTTATGATGATGAAGAAACGAGAAAGAGGATAGAGAGACACCGGAACCTGAGAGCGGGAAAGGGATTCGTTACCATTGAGCGACCTATTGAGATATCGAAGGTTTTGGATGAGATAAAAATATCCGGAAGTGAGAATATAAATGATGATTCGGTTCAGGATTCAATCAGCTTATCTGACACAAGTCGGTATTTGAAATCTTCAGTAGTTCTTCTTGAGGATCTCACAAATCTTTATGCCAATGAATGCTATCAAAGCAATGGTCACCCGCATGAAATCACTGAGCCTCTCAGAGAACTTGCTGCTAATGTCAAAGCTCTTATAGTTGTCACCAATGAGCTATACTGTGACGGCAATCAGTATCCGGAAGAGACTATGGGATTTCTGAGAGAGCTGGCATTAATAAACCGGAGCATAGCAAAAGACGCGGATAAAGTTTTTGAAGTTGTGGCAGGTATTCCTGTTGGTGTAAAATAAATGCCTTAAAACAATATGTCAGCATCTGATATATAGGAGAGATTGGGCTTGAAAATGATTTTTAAGTTGATTTCCGGGTCAACTATAGTCTTGTATCAAACCTATGCTTGCCTGACTCATGGAGGTGAAAATGAAGGAGATTGTTCCTGAGAGAATATCACTATACAACATTATCGCAGAACTATGCGCTTATCTGGAGTCTGTCGGTAAAAGTCATTTTATCTTCTACAAAAGTCTCTCTGATAAAGAGTTAAGGCGTATTGATGATCGTATCGTGAATGATACTTATCTCAGCTTAAGTGAGAAAGGTAAGTATCTTCCGGTTTTTGAGCCGGATCTCAGTCCTGAATATATAGAGAAACTCCAAATTTTCAAAGAAAAAATCTGCACTGAAAATGACAAAAACGCCGTCATCAGATTTTTACAGGCTCTGGATGAAACTGTTTCCGTGCTTCTATATGATGAACGTGAAATCCTTGAAGGAAACAGGGTTTCCTCAGAAATTAATACCAACAGAGAATCCACGGGAATATCCCTGTTTCCCAAGATGAATTGTGTATGGTCAAGAAAAAACAGGCAGACATTTTCGTACAAACGTATAGACAGTTATCTCAGGTATCTGCTGGTAGTTCAGGATATTTCCGGAATAGAAGCAGAGCATGTATTTATAAAAAAAGGATCATTTCCCATATTCGATAAAACCAAAAAGCTTAATGTTGCAGCTTCTCCTATCAGCGCAAAAACCAATTTTGATCTGAATTATCATGGTTTAGATGATTATCTGGTTTTTGACATTAAATATAATGAATCCAGAATTAAGAGTGATAATGACCTGGTCTGGAAAAAGATCACGGAAGCAGGGAAACACGGGAGTGAACTGATCGTTTTCCCCGAGATGCTTGGAAATCCCATGATGGAGACTTTTATCCGGGATAAACTGAGTACATTGAATGATGAGCAGTTGGAACAGATTCCTGTACTCATGGTTTTGCCATCCTGCAGCGTGGATGGACTGAATTATTCTCCGGTTTTGGACAGATATGGTCATGAGCTCACAAGACAGTGTAAACATAACCCGTTTTTTCATAAGTTAAAACAGGGAGAGTACAGGGAATATCTGAGACCCAATAATAAGATAACCATCTTTCATTATGAAGGCATAGGTCGCTTTGCTGTAATGATATGCAAGGATTTCCTGACCAATGAGTATATGGAACGTATAATGAGAGGATTTATGCTTACAATGATCATATCTCCGGCATATTCAACCGGATCCCATGATTTTAAGCTGTCCCTGGATTTATGTGCACATGATGATTGTAATGTCATCTGGGTCAATACCTGTGCGGCACTGATACCGGGAAAAGAAGATAATTTTGAAAATATCGGATATATCAGAAAGAGAATAAACAGATATCAAAGTGAAGAGGAGGCTACCTATCGGATGAAATCCTGCAGGAAACTGCTGATGGGTGGATGTGATCATAACTGTATCTATTATGACAGCTTTGGGGCAATATAAAAAAGAATCTCCAAAGTCCTGAGGGTTTTCCAGGAAGATAAAAAACGCCGGTCAGAAGAGTTGAGGCTCCTCTGACCGGCGTTTTAATTAATTTGATAACGGCATTGTGTCCATTATAAATTACGTGCACCCGGTGAGATCGGATTTTTATAAAGCTTATTGCAGGCGTCCTGTTCCAGGTCCGAAGTCATCCTGATACTCATAGAATTTGTTTAGAGAAAGATCTCCGTAAACCCAAAGGAAACAGAAGAGCTGTACTCTGGCGGACATCTTTGCGGTCTTAAGGAGCTCTTTTACTTCCTGCTTGTTAAACCATGCTGCATGGATTTCCTCGGTGTCCGAATCAATTCCCTGTATTTCGCCGTCAACGATGGCTATAACGCAGGAAGTGGATTCGTTGGAAATGCCAATGGCATTGAAGCTGCTTGCCAGACGAACTATACGCTTAACGAAGTGAAGACCTGTTTCTTCCAACAGTTCCCGCTTTGCGGCTTCTGTGGGAGTCTCGCCTTCATCAATGAGGCCTGAAGGGAAATTATATACCCAGTCACCAACAGCCGGGCGGAACTCCCTGTTAAGCAGGATACGATTATGGTCACGGGAAATACCGATTATACTTACGGTTTTGCTTCCCCAGCTGGAAAGCTCTTCCAATGATGTGATATTTGGATTGCGACTGGCCATTTCATAAGTTATTTCTTTATGGTCATCGGTTTCATACAGGACATCATACCTGTGAAGAAACTGTCCGCCTTCAATGTGCTTAATACCTTTGAATTCCATATAAACCTCCCCATTTCTTAAAATGTCACATAGTTTAGTAGTTGGCTGCTTCAGCCTGAAAAACGTTCCATGAAAGACTGAAACAACCGGGATAAAAATTTCTTTTGATCACGAATCCTAAGTGCATCACTTGGACTTATATTTCATAATATATATAATAAACGCATATGGCATAAAAATATACTTAAAAATATAAAGTTTGTTAATTTTTTGTCACCAACATATTTATTTAGAGGAGAACCGGCTAAATGACAGATTCATTCATTATTGCTTTTTCAACCTATTCAAGGATTCCCATGCCGAAAGCAGACTGGAATGAAAAGAGCATGAAGTATGCCATGTGCTTTTTTCCTTTGGTCGGGGTGGTCATTGCATTTTTGGAGCTTTTTATATGGCGGCTGGCTGGATTTATCAAAACTTATAACATGATTACGGCATTTTTTTTGCTTTTGGTTCCTGTGGCAGTGACAGGAGGCATACATCTTGACGGGCTTTTCGATACAGAGGATGCACTTCACAGCTACGGTGACAGAGAGAAGAAGCTCTCCATATTGAAGGATCCCCATGTGGGAGCCTTTGCTGTGATCTTTGGGGTAATGTATATGCTTGGAGCCTTTGCACTAGCAACAGAGATAGACATAGAAGCGCTGATTGCCGTGTGTTTCGGTTTTGTGATTTCAAGAGAGCTAAGCGGACTCAGTGTTGTCAGCTTCCCGAAGGCAAAAAAGGACGGAATGGTCAGTGAGTTTTCAGATAGTGCGGATAAGAATGTGAAGACTGTGCTTCTGGCAGAGCTTTTTGTGACGGTTCTTTGTATGTTTTTGTTTTACATATTTGGGAATATTGAGCTTGCGTATCCGGCAGTGACATTGGCAGCTGCAGTGATTTCATTTCTTAGATATCGATACAGGATAGTGCCTCAGTTTGGAGGAACCACAGGGGATCTTTGCGGATATTTTCTGTGTAATTGTGAGTTTTTGATTTTACTGGTCAACATACTTGCTTCGAAAATCATAGAGTTTTTTTAGAGCTTAAAGCAGATATGTCTAGACTTACGTAAAGCTTTTAGATGAGTATCATCATTTTGCAGAACGAAATTCAGAAATCAGAACGATTCCGGTGCATGGAGGAAATATGGTTCTTATAATAGGCGGTATGTGTCAGGGAAAGCATGACTTTTGTAAAAGCGAATTTCCGGATGCTGAAGTGATAGAGCATTATGAAGAAAGGATTCGTGAGGAACTTGGGGAAGGAAAGGATCCGGTTTCGGAGGCGGAGAAGTGGCTTGATGAAATTACAGCCGGTGAGGAAGTTTATGGTACTGATCCAGTCATTCATTTATCCATGGATTCAGAAAACCGGCTTAAAGAGCAAAGCTCACGGGAGCTTGTCATCATCATGAACGAAGTCGGTTCCGGAGTTGTGCCAATGAATAAGGATGATCGGGAATGGCGAGAGACAGTTGGAAGAGTCAGTTGCCTTTTTGCAAAGAGAGCAGACGGAGTTTACAGGGTACTGGCT
>Ga0256404_1000982_pt1 | contig 72349 bp, 90 predicted proteins | sample RumenRJG_01DNA_FD_185990 | JGI IMG/M metagenome (GOLD analysis project Ga0256404, IMG submission 185990) | Bovine rumen microbial communities from Lethbridge, Alberta, Canada - RJG_01 | ecosystem: Host-associated > Mammals > Digestive system > Stomach > Rumen | place: Canada: Alberta | collected...
GGACACAACCCGGAAGACAGCCGGACGGCATCCGGCATCACGGTGTTGAACACGGCCGTACGTCCGGCGTTCTGGAAATATCTCAGGAACACGTAACGTCCGTCGAACCCCAGCAGCGGGGCGTCGGCATGCGTACCCGCGACAGCCGCGACGTCCCCGAGCGAGGACGCATAGAGGGTCGGTGCGAATTTCAGCCCGAACCCCTCCGCGTCGGTGGCGGCCACTGTCATGGCCTGGCGGTCCGTCGTCTCGTAATGGGCCGGGAGGTTGCGGGCCGTTCCGTCAGGGACAAGCCAGTGCGTGTCGGAGACGTTGCCTTCATACTTGATGACCGGCGCGGCGACGCTGAGCACGAACGAGCCCAGCTCGTCGCCGGTGGCCTTGTCGCAGACCTTCACCGTAGCGGTCCCGGAACGCATGGCCTTGACCGTACAGGAGACGTTTGCCGAGGACGGCGAGTCGTCCGACACGTCCAGCATCCCCGGGACCGACTGTCCGTCGACGCGGAACGTCACGCCGGATGTCCCGGAAGGAAGGCGGGTGGCCGTGACGGTACCCTGCTGCGCGACGTAACGCGGGAGGGTCGAGAGGTCCAGGAGGACCGGCGTGTCGTCGCCCACCTGGATGTCGATGCGGTCCGTGACACGTCCGTCGCCCGATCCGCCATACACGGGATAGACCGTCCCGGACGGCGTGGCGGACGGAACAGGCACCCACAGGAAGTCGTCCGCTCCCCCGCCGGCCCAGCTCTTCGACCCGGCGTCCACGTAAGGGAGCGTGGACGGGGAGGACTGGCCCGGGAAGAAACGGTACGGAGTGTCCGTACAGTAACGGCACACCAGGTGCGCACCGTCCTCGACGATGAAGTTGTCGGATACCCACCGTCTCTGGAGGTCCCGTACGCCGTTTTGCCCGAGACGGAGCAGGTCGCCGTTACCGCCGTCGGGGAAAGCAATGTAGATGTATCCGCACTCTGGACAGGTCACGTTCACGCCGTGGGCGTGCGCAAGGCCAACCGCACTTCCGGAAGCGACATAGGTTTCATACTGCGTCTTCGAACCGCCGTCGAAGCCCCACGTGGCTCCCCACCCGGGAGCGTGGAAGTCCGATTTGATCGTCGACGACGTACCATAGCGCGCTGTCAAGTAGGCTGTCCCGCCAGGACGGACCTTCCGCTGATAAAAGTTCCAGCCGAACAGGCGGAAGTCGTCCATATCGGTGTTGTCGACCTTCCAGTTCCCTACCAGGTCGAGGCCCTTCTTCCGCAGGGTCAGCGTCACGCGGTACACGCGCCCGCCCTCTACGTTGCAGTCCGAGAGGTTGTCGCCGCCGAGGAGAAACCTGTATGCGAGCGACCCGCTCACCTGTCCGGAGCCGTACTCGCTCACGAACGCGGATACGGCTTCCGCCGAACAATTTACCTCAAGGTACGTGCACAGCTGGCTCTTCACGCCGCCGACCGCGTCGTCGATGCTGCCCGGCGTCTTCAGGTAGGAGTCGGTGTTCCCCGTCAGAGGAGATCCCTGGAGATTCTCCGGTACGTAGAAGACCATCGTACCGGACGTCTCGCCCGACACGGTGTGGTCCGTCCCGTTGCCGGAGGAGGCGTCACGCACGTCGGACGGATCCGCCGCGGAGCAGCCGCCCGCGAACGGGCGGAGCACCGAGTTGATCCTCCTGACACGCACGTCAGAAGGAGAGATGCTGTACGGGTTCAGTTCGCCCGACGGAGTGACGATGTCCAGCTCTACTTTCGCGAAAAGACGACGCACCTCGATGCGGATGTTTCCGTCCGCACTCCCGTCGGCGGCGTCCGCCGCCTCGGGGCGCATCCCGAGGACCTGTCCGAAACACGGAATCCCCCTGGATGAATAGGACGACAGGTCCGGAAGGACGTCTATCCCCTTCGTCAGAAGGGCGGCTTCGTCCGTCGGCCAGGTCCACGAGTCCCCTACCGCCGTGACCGCGTAGAAGTCGTATTCCTTCGTACGGTCAAGCGCCAGGGACGGGCTCGTCCCAGGGATATAGTCCGACACCAGCGTACCGCCGAGGTACACACCCACGTGGACCTCTGTCATTCTCGACTCGTACGCCGAGGCGGTGCCTGATGTGGCGATAATACCCTTCGTCCTGATCGACGGGGCCGTCGTGACGACACCGTTGTCCAGGACAATGGTGAAACCGGAGCTGCGGTCTTCTGGCTGAACAGGAACTTCAGGAACGGACTCCCTCGCGCAGGACGCGGCCAGCGTCAGAAGAGCTGCGGCATAAATAAAAAATCTTCTCATAAAGTAAAAAATAATAAATAATATTCGATATATACCGCAAATATACGTATTCGGGTAGGCAATGCAAAATATTTTTTTCATAATTTTGCCTCTTTGAAAATTGTATTAATTATATTATCTTTGATTCCGAAAGAGTTAACCACATAGAGGCAAATGAAATATTCTTTGAGAAATATCCTGTTTTTTGGTCTGATAGCCGTCCTGGTCGCTGCGGTCCCTGTGTTTGTGATAGAACTCGTCGGAGCGAACCCGCCGCAAGCCCTTCGGCCGATCTCCGGCGGAACGCCCAAGGAGCAGACCTGGATCACCTTCTTCGGCGCCTATATCGGTTCGATCATCGGCGCCATTGGCGCCGTCACAATCATGTTCCTCACCCTCCGGAACGGAAGACGTGAGCGCCTGGAAAGCCGCCGATATGCCGACTTCCTTTTCATCCGCGATATCCTTGACCAGACGATGGTCAGCGTCGACGAATCCCCTGCCCAGGAAGCCCTGAAAAGGATGTTCCATCTCCTGGAAGCAGATTTCCGCGCTCCTGATATCAAAAACCTTCAAAACGGGCTCCGGAAAGAACGCACCTTTTTTCACAGGCTTGAAAGGGCCCTCTCGCAGACAATCGTCCCGAACCAGGAGAAAGTATCGGACGACCTGAAGAAGTGTTTCCTTGACCTGTTTTCATGGGAAGGCGCTTTCTGCGAATTCATTGACAAAATCTTGAGCGCCCGCGGGTCGAACAAGGATATCTCGCAATGGGCGTCAAAAAGGACATCCATTCTCGACCACGTTTTTGAGACGATCTCCAAAGATATCCAAGAGGCCGACTTTGTCAAAGACAAAAATCTGGAACCAGTTAAATATTCGTTTGCCCGGTTCTTTGTCATCCCGGAAGGAGACTCCGATACCCTTATCTCGCTCGGCGGCCGGCAGAGCGAAAACGAACTACCCTTAGCATTCCTCCATGCAATGCAGCACTACCAGGATTCATATGAAAAAATCCTCGGGGCACTGAACGATGCGTCCAGCGCCCTTGTCTCCTCACTCAAAAAAGAGACGGTTTCTTAACCTAATGGAGAATCACCAAGGAAGGTAACGAGTCTGTGCCCCGGCACCAGGTCACTGCATTCTCCTCCAAGGCTATAGAGCCGCTCCCGTAGCCTTTCCCCTTCACCGGACACCGGCAAGCCGCGAAGCGGCCATGCCGGATCGTCGCTCCTTTCCGGCAGAACCGTCACGACATAACCGTCCGCATCCCCCAGATATGCCCTCAGGCTCCCCTGCCGAATCGCCGAGACATGTGCGATGCTGAACGGCAGGCTCCTTGTCAGCTTCAGACATTCGAAATTGACTTTAATCGGTTCGATGACCGAACCCGTTCCGACGAAATCCGTTATGACCTCCTCGATGGACGAATATTCGAAGTCTTCCTTGCATGGCAGCCCGAGAGGATCCCTGGAATACCAATGGAAACGGCCTTTATCATCCCTTGTCAAAAAAACATCTTTCGGGTAACGCTTACCTGCGGGAAACTCTACTTCATTCTTCTGCATATCGAATATGTGGTTTTGTTTGCTTTACAAATGTAGTTGATTTCCAGCAATAATACAATTAATATAATTATTCACGACAGATGATTCGCGTCCACCCGTCCGACAGGCCGTGTCCTCCCCTATGGGACACGGCCTTTGGGCGTGTGGCCCTGAAAAAAGTATAGTTTAACTCAAAAATTAAAGATATGAATTACCTGAAAATTCATTTCTATTCAAAGACCGACGGGTCTTTCAAGGGACATGGAATCCTTGTCAAAAGCGACGACTGCTTCTATGTCATTACGAAGAAGACAGGGGATCCGATGATCCCTTATATCACCTGCGGACAACAGATCGCCATAGGCGATGTACAGATAACGGCCACCGGAGGCGTAAAGAAAAGCATCGCCATCTGCAGTGCGGACCAGTACACCGGCTTCGATACGGCGCTCCTTATGATCCGCTGCGGCGGAAACAACATTGGAAGGGACCTCTCGTCGTTCCGTATTGTCGCCGACAACAACGTCTTCCTGGCCCATGACGTATTTACTCTGAACCTTGACGACCTTTTCATCGTCGAACAGCGCGCCGAGGCCGCCTCCTCCGGCATCCTCATCAAGGGTGTCTACACCCAGGACGAAATATATTCCGGGTTCGGAGGCTATCACAGCAACCAGCGCAATCACAGTTTTAATACGCCTATTGTGGCTGACAAACCCTGGCGCATCGGAGTGGAGCTGGAAGTGTATGCGCGTACACAGGACGCGTATAACAAAATCATCGGAGCCCGGACAAACTGGTTCCAGTGCGAGGCTGACAGCAGCCTTTCCGAGAGGATGTATCCGATCGAGATCAAGACAATTCCGCTTCGCGCCTGCGACGCCACCAGCGTGGATTTCTGGGCCGAACCAATGGACCGGCTCAAGCAGCTCGCCTTGTCGAAGGGACAAAGGTCGACCGGCCTGCATGTACATATCGGCAAGGAAATCTTCGGAGACAACGAACGGGTCCGCCAAGAGAACCTAAGCAAGCTGTGCTTGTTCTATACCTACTACGTCGAGGACGACCCGACGGCCCACCGCAAAAACGTCACGATCTGCGGCCGGGAATTCGGTTATCATTGCGACGCCAATACCATCAGCAGCAAGAAGACCGAGATATCTGATTTCGCCAAGGAAATCGGTTTCTCCATCGTGGCACAGAATCCCGCCGCGTTCATGAAAGCCGCCACCGAGGTCAAGGACAACTTCTCGGACCGGACCGACATCAACATCGGCAGATGGGATTCCTACGGGACCGTGGAGTTCCGCAAGGGCAAGGGCTGCATCGGGAAAATGCGGCTCGCCGCCATCTGCGCATGGTGGGAACAGATGTGCCTGTATACCAGGAACACCAATCCCCGAAACTGGTCGTTCGACGACTTCTTCAACGGCGTCTGCCGCGACTATCCGGCCGTCGCACATTTCTTCCAGAACGACGAGGAGGCTTAGGCCTCCCGTCGGAACCTTGAAGCTTTGTTATAATATAATTAACACAATTAATACAATCTGAAATATGTGCGTAATAGCTATTAAACATAAAGGCTCCGACTGGATCCCCGTCGAAGCCATCATCGAATGCGTCAAGTCCAACCCCCACGGTTTCGCCATCGGCTGGAACCAGGACGGACGCCTTTACACTTTCAAGACGATGAGTCCGAAGGAAGCGGTCAAGAAATATGTCGAACTGACCGGACTGAACCCCCGCGCAACCGCCATGATCTTCCATGCAAGGATCGCCACCCACGGCAGCCACAATATCGCCAACTGCCACATGTGGGACCACGAGGGCAGGGTCGCGTTCGCCCACAACGGAGTGCTCCGCAACATCGCCGTAAAGGGAGACATGACCGACAGCGAGACCTTCTTCCGCAATCTCTTCGTACCCGCCTGGGAAGCACTCGGATGGGACTACGCACTGGAGATGTCCGCCGCCGTAGCGAATCCCTCCGGCTCGAAGTTCGCCTTCATCACCCCCGACGGGGAAATCCGTACGGTCGGCGAATGGGTCAAGTACCAGTTCACCGACAAGACCACCGGTGAGGCGCTGCGCGGAAAAGCCTACTTCTCTAACCGTTCCTTCATGCCGGCATATGACTACGGCTTCGGCGGACCGGCGAAGAGCGTCGCCTCGCTCGGAGACACGAAAAAGAAAGCCCCCAAGGCGCCCGCCTGCTTGGGAAACCTCATCAGAAAACCCGTCGAGATGTATGGAAAAATCGCCTCTGCAGGAAGCATCAGCATTACACGCAAGGAATCCGACGCTTCCGACAGAAAGGTTGCCTGTGACGGAGTCCTTTTCAAAGACCTGCTGACGGACGACGTCTCCATGATCGGCTATTAGGCCGCAAGGAAAGGTTCGAGGATTCCTTCCAGGCCGGCCGCCCCCAGTCGGGGCCGGCCCGGAAGGGCCCCTCTCCCTATATTTTTTTATGTTTAACCGGAAGGCAGACTTTGACCTTCCAACTGAACCGAAGCCCCAATGGGATATAACCGGGGCAAAGAAAGCCATGAGCAAGTTCATCATCCGCGGCGGACAGATCATCAACAAGGAAACCAACGAGGCCGTTGAGAGCATCTCCGGCAAGCTCGTCGCCATCCGTGTCATCAAACCCGAAGACGCCCCCGAGCGGCTGCAGATCGACCTCTCCGACGGCGAAGTCACCTCGACGCTTACCGTCCGCAAGTCCGGCGACGTCTCCATGAAGATCCTCCGCAGCCTGTACGGCATCGTGGACGTCATGGGCGACAAGATCATCACCGTCTCCACCGAGGCCCGCGAGGGACGCAGCTCCCTCATTAACCTCGACGCCGACGGCGAGCGCCTCGCCCCGATGGGAGTCCCCGGCGAGTTCGAGAACGTACGCAAGGTGCTCATCGACAAGATCCTGGCGAGCCTGACCCGCGCCTTGGGCTACAAGCAGCCGGTGCTCGTGTACTCGAACGCCGACAAGGTCTATCCTTCGACCGGCGACCAGAACGCCGACGCCGAACAGATCGCCGACTATATCCGCGACCTGCGCCGGTCCGGACGAGTGGGCGAAATCACCGTCAAGAAGACGGTCTTCACCAACGAGAAGAGCGCCCTGGCCTACTGGAAGGCCCTTCGCGACGTCGAAGGCTTCGCCAACATGCGCATCTTCTCCGATGCGCAGGCTATCGAGACGATCAGCCAAGCCTATACGGCTCCGCTGGAGTCTCCGGCATCCGAAGGTGACGCCCCCGAAGGATCCGCTCCCGCCGCGACCGACGAGGAAGAGGCATAGACCTCTCCTTTCCAAGACACACCCCCGGGGGCCTTACGTGTGCCTTCGGGGGTTTTGTTTGTTCATTTTGATATGAGAAAGCCAAAATACCATTTTCTTGTCCTTCGCGCCTACGGCAACGGGACAAGTCTCGTCGCCCTTCCAGGGCAGACCTTCGGAAACAGGAAGGTGCCGGAAGGGGTGCTCGTCAAGGACCGCAAGGGTTCAACCGTCATCGCTCGCGCCAGGAAGGGGGCCAGGGACGGAGACATCTTCTTCACCACCTCGCTGAGACCGCTCGGTGACGTCCTGTCGGCCGACGACATCTTTCCGCTCCGCGGACACGGACGCGCCCTCTTCGCTGACGCGGAAGACGAATACGAAAAACTGTTTTCAAACGGTGATCAATCCTGACCCCCGCCGGCGGAATCCGCCCCCATGATTGAGCGGATTCCCCCTACGGGAGTCCGAAATGGAAAAAATAAAGTATAGCAGCATCATGAAAAAGTATTATTTCTTTAAGATTGAGCTCCGGCAGAACATCCAGGGAGAACTCCGCAAAACAGTCCTCCCGCTCCCCGGACAGACAACTTATGTCACGCTCAGCGACCGGAACCACCCCGTAGACACCAACCTCAAGGTACAGCTTGCCCTGAGACAGAATACCCTCGTCTGCGCCCTTCCCGGCATCGAGGACGTCGTTATCGGCGTCTGCCACGAAGGCAACAGGGAAAAAGAGCTCCGGCTTATCCAGCAGAGCCGCATGCAGCCGACAAGCAACGAGGAAAACGACGCCCATCGCGAGAGGGTTTATTTCTACCGTACCGAGGCGCAGGTCTTCCTCGTAAAAAGACCTGAATGGTTCCTCGACCAAGAAGTCAGCATGCCGCTCGCTGACGACGAGATGTTACGGGCGTACGAGGCATTGACCAGTGCCCGTCCTGATACGGGGACCCAGCAGCAGACCGCGACGGCACCGGGCGATGAAACACCGGCCGAAGCGGAACCCGCATCCGCCTTCGACCCCACGGCCTTCGCGCCCGATTCGGAAATCGGCATGGTCGAAGACCATCTCCGCCTCGGATGCCAGGAAACGACTGCCATGACATGTGCCCTGTATATCAGCCGCCTGCGCGACCGCATGAGAGCCGGCGTCGTCGCCTTCTCGTATATGAAACAGAACGGCAGCCTGCGCAAAGCCTACGGGACACGAAATCCCGACATCATCCGCCTGTGCCATGGAAACACAGACCTCGGCGCACGCCGGCCGGACGCCTCCAACGACGGAGCGCACTTCCACTATTTCGATATCCAACAAGGTGACTGGCGGTGCTTCTGCACCGAAGACTTCCAAAGTATTACAGACGAAAACGAAGTCATACCGGCACATAATTTCGCAAGAATCCGTCAGATTTCGTATATGCCCATAACCGAAAGCTAACATGAGCTACTATACTTTTTTCCACGCAAAGGCGCTTGCGGGCCCACAAGAGGCCCGCAAGAAAGCCCTTGCCGAACTCGCCGGAATCAAAGATTTCGGCGACATTTGTTTCGACGAAGATATCCCGGACCTGCAATTCTCCTGCAACCGGCTTGATATAAACGACATCGGAAAATTCGTGGAGCCCATTTCAGAAAAATATCCGAAAGTCTTGATCGAAATCTATGCCTCCGGAGAAGACGACGACGACAAACAAAAAGTCCGCTACCTGGCCGGAAAGAGCGAATATTCGCAGATGTCGCTCCGCTGGATCCCTTTCAAAGAAATCCTCACCCGCGAGGAAAAGAAAGACTCCGGCCTTCGCGGGCCGACAGCCTGGGCTGTCATCGGAGACTATATCGTGGACGGTGACGGTGCCGAAATCGTCATTCATCTCTTAACCCTTGAGGAACACAAAGCCAAAGAGACCTTCAAACGCATCCTCAAAGACCTCAAAAAGGATCTCAACCCCAACTGGGTAACCGACGGAGATGAAGAATCGTACTTCGAGGCGAGCGAAAACGGCAGTTTCCTGATGAGCCATATCGTATTGAGCATCCGCGAGGTTCCCATCTGCTGACACTCATCCTCCTTTTCCCGGAGGGGGTTCCTGTGGCCCTCCGGAAAAAGGAGGATTTTTGTTATTTTAAAAATCATCTAATCATGAGCCCGCAGCTTGAACTCCTTCACAAGGTGGCCGCAATGCAGGACGCCGAAACGAAGAAACGTATCCGTGGCCTTATCGACGACCTCGAACTGGCTTTCCTGAATGTCCGCCCGGTTGAACCCGAACCGACCGCAGCGATAGTCTAATTACAATTCATTAAGCAAACATGGGAAAAATTAATACAACAAATCTCACCGAATACTATCTCGTGTCTTTCCCTGACAGCCAAAACGTCCAGAAGCTTCCCGAAGCGGACTCACATGTGCTCCCCGCCGACGACGGAGGCGTATTCGCCGATAAAAAATGGCTCGACGAACAGACCGGCAAGGACGTTCCGCCTGAAACCAGGCGAAAACTCCACAACATCGTCGCGTCAGCCATCTTCGCGGAAGGTATGCGGCATATCCGCTATGAATTCATGACGACTGTACGCAGATATAAACCTGAAGACTCCGACCTGTTTATGCGTGCCGAAAGGGCCGCGCGTCAAGCCATCGAAGACATCCTCCTTAAAGCAGTCTAACGATATGAAAACTATCTACTACCACGAGTACCTCCGGCCGGGCTACCTTAAGAAAGCCCAGGACCTCCTCGAGGCCGCCCGTGAGGCCGCCTTCTCCGCGATCCGCAAGAGCGTGCGCCGACACGGGCGCACGATTCTTTTCGAGGGTACCTATGAGGAATCCCGCTACGGGCAGGCCCCCGTGGCCGTCTCGGAATCGCGGCACACGGTCATCCTCTCACAGGTACGCCCGGAAGGGGTCCCCGTACAGACGTCCCTGAGGGGGCCCGGCGAACTCTTCGACGATGGCGTCCGGGCCATCGTGAGGGTCGCCGAGAAAAACGGAGTCCTTACGTTCTGCGACTCAAGGGGGCGCCTTGTGGATCCCTGCAGCGTCGGCGCAGCCGACGCCATCGCACTTGCGGAGGCCGTCAAGGACGAACTCGCAAGGAGAAGGGCAAAAAGACTTGCCGAATAATACAATTAACACAATTAATAGAGTTATGGAACAAAACGACAAGAAGTTCCTGGCGGAAAGCGCAAAGAGATTTTTCGACGCCTTCATTGAAGCCCGGGAAGAAGCCCTCGACCGGCTGGCCAACATCGTTCACGCCGCGGGCGACTTCGTCGCGACACTTCCGCGTTCCGATAAGCCGAACCTTAATGCCCTCGTTGATTATGAAGGGGACCCTGAGTATCTCACCGTCTACGGACTCCGTTACAGAAAAGGCGAAGGCCTTTTTATCTGCACGGAAGACCAGGTGGACGACTATTCGATCGAAAAAGGATATTATTTCAAGAACCTCGAGGATTTTGAGGGGGAAGACCTCAAGCACCTCAATGAGATGCTTTCCGACCTAGAATATTTCGTCAATATCCAAGACGAACAGATCGTCCTGTCGACAACCTTGATTTCCATCCTCGGCGGACTTTCCGCTTATTTATAATACAATTACCATAATTAATACAATTATGATCAAACTCGGAAAATACGAAAACACGGTTGAGGTGACACTGACAAAAGAGGGAACCCCACTTTTGTTCAAGGAAAAGGTAGATGAACTGATGGAACAAGGCGCTTTCCCTTCAAGGAAAGAAGCGGAAGAATGGCTCAAAACCACCCCGATCGTCCTGTGTCTTGTCTACCAAAAAGGCAGCGGCCTTTACGCGGTCGAAGACACAGCACTGGACTGCACCGTATCGCCCTACGACGCGAAGACCCCCTCGGAAAAACTTAACCTGGATCCGGACACGGAAAGAACAATCACATCATCGGAACTGTGCACGAGACTCCTCAGCATAGGTAAAGACGCAGAAACTGCCATTCTTTCCCTGATGGCCGCACACTGCGTGCAATCACTTAATGTGGGAGAATATTACCGCGAATTCGACATAACCAACTATAGCTTCTATGACGTTGACAAAAACGGCTTCGGAATGGTCCTGTCCCTTGACGGCATTGCCGTCTCGAACAACAAGATCAACCTGACGTTTATGGACGAAAACAGAGGGGAGTCCTACTCCAAAGATTTTGATGAACTGTTCAGCGACGAAGAAAAGTATTATGTTTTCAATATGATTGAAGACATCTTCGGCCTCATCGTCGATGAGAACAATCCCGTTCCGGTCATCCCCATCGGTAGTTCGTATGAAGAAACATTCGACGATTAAATTTGCCATTTTTCATGAAAAAGAAAATCACATCCTTCTGGCTGATGCCGAAAGAACAGCGCGAAGGCGTAACAGACTCGCTTCTCCTTGACAGCGGGACCGAGATCGTTTCCGCAATGGCCGGCGGCTACGATTTTTCGCTCCGCGTACAAGGCAACGTGAAAGTTGTCTTCGGAGACGACACGTTCAAGACCCCCTCGTGTTTCCCCGAGACTCTCAAAGAGGCTATCCGCACCAAGTGCTGCTATCACAACCCCTATATCTATATCGCTGAGAATAACTGGTACGAACTCATGGTGTGGGACAAAGACTTCACATGCGTCCTTTCCGACGTGGTGGACTTGGACATCTCTGAGCTGACTGAAAAAACTGCCAGGGAACTCATCCTTGACTACCTGAAGACCGTCCGTGAGAACGCTCCGGAAGCGATCGGATATCTTGCCCTCGCTTAAAAAGTCTCGTCCGGCGGAGAAAAGGGTCCGCCGGACGAAGACGCTTCGCGCCAGCAGTGAAGGGGCGAAGTGCGGCCGCTAACGCGGATAACGATGATGCTGCCTATAAGAGAGCCCCGGCCTGCGCTAGCTGCGCGGACCGGGGCTGTTTCTTAATTCGACCATGTGGCGTTCCACTACGGTTCCGCTTTCACGGATGACAAAACAGGGAGCGCCGGAAGGCGTTTGCACGCTTGCAAGCCAGCGGCCCGGCTTTCCGCGGCAGGCCTTTTTCGCAGCCCTTAGGGCTGACTCTGCATCCGGATGAGTGACGAGCAGACCGGTGTCTTTGGCAGGGCGGAGCTGCCGGTGTTCCAGGGAGGTACCCGGAGGCGGGAATGTCGTCGAGGATTTCTTCTGCATCGTCGTCGTTATGCCTTTTTGTCGTCGAGAAGGCGACGAAGGCTGGCCACTTCATGGTAGAGCCTGTCGTGCTTCCCTCTCTATATATCTTTGGATGATACATCGAAGAATCGTTCGAAGAACGCTTTCAGGCGACGGATGACTCCTGCCTTCTTCTCCTGACTGTCCCGCTTTGGTGTGAAAAGAGGGATAGGCGGCAGGATTCTGGTGATTTCCGTTCCGGTTTCCTTGATCTCTCCTTCACGAAAGCATTTGTTGATAAATGACACTGTCTCCGGACCTTTCAACCCCTCCTCTTCAATAATATCGTCCAGCTCTTTCTTTTTAGCTGCTTCGATGAAGCGCAGCCATTCATCCGTCACGGAATCCTCTTCCGGATTGAGGCTATCAATGAAGGATTCGATAAGGTCTTTCTTGTTACGAAGGTTGGGGCTGGATGCTACCTTGCGACGGATGTCAGCGATGATCTCACGGTCCTGCTTGCCGGTATCCTTGTACTTCTCTATGAGGAAGAGGATGTAATCGATGTTGACCTCTATCTGGCGTATCAGTTCCATCTCGAAGACAATATCATCCAGGATATCGGACTTCTGAGCCTTCTCCGCCGCAGAATACCTGTCATGCAGGTCCTGATACGTGCTGGCGTAGTCCTGCAGTTCCCGCTCCGTCATGAGATCGGCGTCCTCGAACTCGTCGAAACTGGAGAGGATATTCCTCAGACGCAGGATGGCGTTATAGACCGTAATGAAGCGTTTCTCCTCGGCTTCGCCGACGATGTCGCGTCCGGCATTAGGAAAGTCACTCCGGAGGATATCGACGTATTCGAAATACCCTTTGTGCTCCTTGCCCTTCGTATCCGTATAGCCGTTCAGGTAATCGCTGAAGGAACGGAGGAGGACTACGCCACCGGCATTGCGGTTGCCGAACAGGGCTAGGGCGTCGTCCGTCTCGTGGCTGAGGTCGCGGAAGCAGACGATATTGCCGAAGGCCTTGACGGAGTTCAGGATGCGGTTAGTGCGGGAGTAAGCCTGGATGAGGCCGTGAAGACGGAGGTTTTTATCCACCCAAAGGGTGTTCAGTGTCGTTGCGTCGAAGCCCGTCAGGAACATGTTTACGACAATGAGAATGTCCAGCTCCTTGTTTTTCATCCGCATAGACACATCTTTGTAGTAGTTCTCGAACTCTTTATCGGATGTGTTGTAGCTGGTACCGAACATCTTATTGTAATCGGCGATTGCCGCGTCCAGAAAGTCCCGTGAGGACTTGTCAAGGCCGGAGGCGGACTCGGAGTTCTCCTCGTCCTCAAAACCGTCTGAAAGGGCCTCGTTTGCCCCGTAACTGTAGATGAGTCCGACCTTCAGTCGCTTTATTTCCGGAAGGGCCTCTTGCTGCTTCTTAAACTCTGAATAGTAGAGCTTTGCAGCGTCGACGGACTGCGTGGCGAAGATGGAGTTAAAACCCCGGATACGGGTGCTGTCCGCCCTTTCAGCGACCTTCTTGCGGATGGATTCGGTGATATTGAGCGTCCGGCGGAACTCATAGGCCTTGTCCTGCTTGGTCTTCTGCGCGAAATGCTCCAGGATGTATGCGACGATGTTGTGAATACGCTCCGGAGCCAGCAGCACCGCTTCCTTGTCGATAGCCGACACCAGCTCGTCGGAAATGCCGTCAGCGGCGCGGAACGTCTTGTTATAGTCCACCTTGAACTTCAGGACATTGCCGTCCTCAATGGCGTTCATGATGGTGTAGGTGTGCAGCCGGTCGCCGAAGGTCTGCTCGGTAGTAAGCACCATACCCTTGCGGGACGTGGCGTTCTGGGGGAAGATGGGCGTGCCGGTGAATCCGAAGATGTGGTACTTTTTGAACTTCTTGACGATGGCGGCGTGCATCTCACCGAACTGGCTGCGGTGACACTCGTCGAAGATGATGACGACGTGCTTCCCGTAGATGTCGTGGACGGGATTCTTCTTGATGAAGACGGACAGCTTTTGGATGGTGGTCACGAGGATGCGGATGGAGGGGTTTTCCAGGTTCCGGGTGAGCGCTTCCGTGTTCCGGTTGGCGTTGACGGCGTTCTCCTCGAACCGGTTGTACTCCTTCATCGTCTGGTAATCGAGGTCCTTGCGGTCCACGACGAACAGCACCTTGTCAATACCGTCCATATTCGATACCAGCCTGGCTGTCTTGTAGGAGGTCAGCGTCTTGCCGGAGCCGGTGGCATGCCAGATATGGCCGCCGCCCTTAACGGTTCCATACTCCTTGTAGTTGGTCGCTTTCTCGACACGGCGGACGATGGCCTCCGTAGCGGCAATCTGATACGGGCGCATCACCAGAAGGGCGTTGTCAACGGTAAAGACGCAGTACTTCGTCAGGACGTTGAGCAGCGTGTTGCGGGAGAAGAACGTAGCCGTGAAGTCCTCTATGTCGGGGATATTGCGGTTTTTCGCATCGGCCCAGTAGGAGGTGAACTCGAAGGAATTGCTGGTATTGTTCTTGGAACGAGACCATGCCTGCTTTGCGGCCTCCTTTACGCGCCGTTCACGGGTGGTATTGGAGTAGTACTTGGTGTATGTACCGTTGCTGACTACGAATATCTGCACATATTCGAAGAGTCCGTTCCCGGCCCAGAAGGACTCACGGCCGTATCGGTTTATCTGGTTGAACGCTTCGCGGATGTTCACGCCCCGGCGCTTGAGCTCGACATGGACCATCGGTAGGCCGTTGACAAGGATGGTGACATCGTAGCGGTTGTCACGGGAGCCGCCTTCCGGGACATACTGGTTGATGACCTGGGTACAGTTGCGGAAGACGTTCTTCTTGTCTATGAGGCGGATGTTCTTCTTTGTGCCGTCATCCATGGGGCAGGATATCGCCGTGTCGCTCTCCTGGAGCATCTTCGTCTTCTCTACGATGCCGACCGTCGGGCGGGCTATCTCCGTAGTGAAGAAGCGTTCCCACTCGGCGTCGGAGAAGGTGACGTCGTTGAGTTTCTCCAGCTGATGGCGAAGGTTCGCGATAAGCTCCGCTTCCGTATGGATAGGAAGGTAGTCGTATCCCTGGGAGCAGAGCTGCTCAATCAGGCGCTTTTCCATCTGTTCCTCGCTCTGGTAGCTGTTCCCGGCTTTGGCAACGGGCTCGTAGGAGACCGCTACAGTGGCGTTCTCAAATTCGGCGATATTCTTATATTCAAACATAGCTTAATTGGCGCGTTTGAAGGTTAATAACCGGTCACGGTAGTATTCATACTGCTGCCTCCTCTTCTCAATCTCTGCTGGGAGACCCTGGGATAGGTCAGTGGTGAGTGCATCAAATCTGTCAAGGATATCAACAATCTTCTGCTGTTCTGCAAGGGAAGGAACTGGGATTGCTTTTTGTTTGACTTCATTTGAGTTCATATTGGGAACACTGCTCTTCTTTACATCAAATCCAATGACAGATAATGCATGGAATAAATATCTTGCCAGCAGTTCATTATCATTTGGTATTAAGACTTTCAGCCTGATTATTGGTGTGAAAAAAGCTTTATGAAAATAAACAGCTCCTGTATTTGCTCCAATGGAAGAAACACATACTGCATCTTGCTCAATTTGGTATGTCCTTGCATAACCATATATCTCTTTCCCATTGCCCCAAATAGGATATATCATATCACCTTGTGGTGTGTCTCCTTTTATACTGCCATCAGGAACCTCACCACCAGTAAATACAGTACATATATCACCAAGCTTCTTCCACTTAGCATCAGTTCTGCCTTCAAAGGAAAGAAGTTTTTCCCTGTAATAGTTGTATTGTTGTAATCTTTTTTGCAGTTCTGCTTGCAGTTCTGCTTGCAGTTCTGCAAAAGTATCTAAAACTCTTGCAATCTCTTCCTGAACAGGGAGAGGGGGGATGGGGATTTCAAACTTGTCAATGCTTGAAATATGGACATGTGGAACACCACCACCTTTCTTGGTGGAATAGATTTTCTCCTGAATGCTTGATAAGAAGTAGAATACAAACTTGGTAGTAAGGCCATCTCCTCCCTTAACAGAAAAGGCATCACAGACAAAAATGGGCTTATTCCAATACTGAACATATCCAGCACCAGCCCCACTTCCTGCAACTGTGATGGTTTCACCTGTTCTATTTGATTGGTTGCAGAAAAATGCGGGCTGTCTTCCACCAGAAATGACAGGGATATCACCTTCATTCATTACCCCTTTGGTTGTAGATGTGCCCCTTTGCATAGTGGTAACATCCCCCAGAGGTCTATACTCCACCCCTTCAGGACAATATCTCTGTATCAGTTCTTCCAACTTACTCATATTCTGTCCCTTATTGAAGTTCTGTAATAATCTTGTCAATCTCCGCCCTGAGCTTGTTTTCCTTCTCCACAATCTCCTTCAGTTCGGCATTGAGCTTCACGATATCCACCTTCTCCCGGGTGTCTTCCTGATCGACATAGGTGGAAACGGACAGGTTATAATTGTTTGCGGCAATGGTATTGTTATCCACGAGGGTGGAGAAGTGTTTTACCTCCTCCCGGTTTACCCATTCATCCAGGATGGTCTGGATATTAGCGTCGGAGAGTTTATTCTTGTTTCCTTCATGGATAAACTCCTTGCTGGCGTCGATGAACAGCGTCTTAGCCTCTTTCTTGTTCTTCTTGATGACGATGATGCACGTTGCGATGCTCGTTCCGAAGAAGAGGTTGTCGGGAAGCTGGATGACGGCATCAATGAAGTTGGAGTCTACCAGGTACTTGCGGATCTTGGCTTCCGAGCCACCGCGATAGAGCACGCCGGGGAAGGAGACCACCGCTGCCGTCCCGTCGCTGGAGAGCCAGCTGGTGATGTGCATCAGGAACGCGAGGTCCGCCTTGGACTTGGGTGCCAGGACGCCGGCCGGGGCGAAACGGGGGTCATTGATGAGCGTCGGGTCGTCCTCTCCAACCCACTTAATCGAGTAAGGATAGTTGGAGACGATGGCATCCATCGGCTGCTCGTCCCAGTGTTGCGGATGAAGGAGAGTGTCTTCGCAGGCGATGTCGAAACGGTCGTAGGGTACCCCGTGCAGGAACATGTTGATACGGGACAGGTTGTATGTGGTCCGGTTAATCTCCTGTCCGAAGAAGTTGTCCACCTTGTCAAAGCCCTTGACCTTACCGAGCTGGAGCAGTAGCGATGCGGATCCGCTTGCAGGATCATAACCGCGACGGATGCGCTCCTTGTCGTGAGTGACGATGAGGGCGAGAAGACGGGAGGCCTCCTGGGGCGTGAAGAACTCACCGCCGGATTTGCCTGCGTTGGCGGCATACATGCTCATCAGGTACTCGTAGGCATCACCGAAGACGTCGATATTATGCTCCTGGGGTACACCGAGGTTAAGCCCGGCGATAGCCTCGAGGATCTTCACGAGTTTCGCGTTACGCTTCGCCACGGTGTCTCCGAGCTTGTTGGAGTTCACGTCTATGTCCTCGAAGAGGCCCTTAAAGTCGGGTTCCGATGGGGTTCCGATGGCTGAGGCTTCTATATCCTTGAAGGCGTCCGCGATGGTCGTATTGAGGTTTTCGTCCTTGCGGGCGTTCCGGCATACGTTCGCGAAAAGCTGGGAAGGCTTTATGAAGATGCCTTTCTCCGCGACAATCTCATCTTTAGAGTTCATCGCCTGGGCATCGTCGAAGTCCTCGTAGTTGAAGTCCGCGATGCCGGCATCCTGCATGCGCTTGTTGATATACGCAGCCATATCCTCGCTGATGTACCGATAGAAAAGCGTTCCGAGGACATACTGCTTGAAGTCCCATCCGTCCACGCTTCCCCTCAATTCATTAGCGAGGGCCCAGATTGTCTTGTGAAGTTCTGCACGCTGTTGAGTTCCTGACATAGTTATTCTTCTCTTTTCTTTTCAATTAAACAATAATTCTCCCAGACATTTGGATCGCCCGCTTCTACACAGCTGATGAGACGAGCGATGAGCTCGTCGTTCGTTATTCTCTCCAGATAACTCGATTCGAATGCGAAACGGATATCCTTTAGCTTCCGCAAGGTCTCCTGTTTGAGCCGAAGGGCCCTGAATTCTGACGATTTGTTGACTTCTTTGGCCATTGTTTTGTATGTTAACGATACAAATGTACGGATAAAATACATATTTCCAAGCGATTTTTGGGAAAATTTTCCGGACGACCGGCCCTGACCTGCCTTTCGATGACGTGAAGGCAGGCCTGGTGGCCGTCTCGGAGAAACGGGAAACAATAATTGATGAAAAAAATGAGAACCAAAAAGAAGCTGAAGAAACTCCGGATAACGGAGAAGGATTTCCTCCTGGCTAACCGAAGGGCTGCAAGGATGGAGGAAATCGAGGCGCACGGACGACCGGTCTCCTTCCGGGGTTCGGTGCATAAATCGAAAAAGGTCTACGACCGAAACCTGATAAAGAAAACGACAGAATATGAAAAAGGAAATCTATAAAGCCGTCAGGAAACGGCTTTCCGTTATCGAGGACGATGCGGCTCTCCGGGAGGAATGTGCAGAAAAAGGGTGGACGGTGACACCTGGCAGCCGGTTCTGGAGATTCGATGCCGGCGGGCTCGGGGAAGAATTCGAGTCCATTGTCCAGCCGATGACCTCAAACAATATTTGGAACATAGCGCAGCATTTCCATTCCTTTTACGGCAGCAGGCTGGATTTCGCCCTTCTCGCCGATTAAGACCATCCATATCGTTCCGTCCTGTCTGTCCGGGCATCCAAGGCGAACCCGGACAAACGGGAGAAACGATATAAAAAAACACATCATGAAATCACTTAAAGAAATCAGAACCGAACTGGTCAATGAAATTGTCGCCATCGTCAAGAAAGCAGGAGGAGAAATCAATATTTCCGACATCGACGAAGGAACATCTCCAATCCTTCAGGATGATGTGTGCGATGGAAACAACACCTATTTCCTCGACAAAGTTGAAGTAACTGACTACGGACTGTCTCTCGACGGCAGCAGCGCCTACGCAAATTTTTCCTGGACTGGAAACAATCTGCCAATCGAAGCCCTCGAAGGCGTGCTCGTTTTCCTGAAGGAGCATGAAGAGGATCTGAACAAACTTCAGAATCGCAAGAATCCCATCAAAGCCCGTATCCTGGCCCAACTCAACGGATATCCCGACGTCGGCCGTCAGGTCCCGCTCTGGAAACATTACTATCACTGGGACGGACGGGAGTTCGACAGCGTACTCCTTCACGGGAAAGGCCATAGGCTCCGTTTGTTTAACGGACCGATGTTCAAGAAGACGAAAGACCCGAAATGGATGATGCCAATGGAGACCCTCCCTGTTCACGAACTGTTCGACATCCTCTCTGACGTCCGCCTTTGGTGCGGGGCGCTGCTCACCGATATGGCCGTGCATGAGCCGGCATCGCTGGATCTCCCGGACACCGTTACGCTTCTTTTCCACCATCTCGACGCTTTCTCTCTGTCGGGGTGCCTCAAGCGGGATGTCGTCGAGGAGGCCGTCTGCGACCTCGTCGACGATATCGAAAATAGCGACTACACGTTTGGCTATGATGTTAACCCGATGACGCCGCTCCCGTTCATTCTCCGGATGGATTCTTTCCAGGGATACGGCGTCGAGGACGCCGTCAACCTCACAGGCGTCCGCATAGGTACCGGGTCCTGCGGCGGAAAGTCCGTCCTGACGTTGCTTTCCTCCGGAGAGGAGGTCTGCTCCGTGGTCCCTGATGCGAAGGGAATGATGACCCTTCGCGGTGCGCAGACATGGATGCCTGACGAGAGCCTTTGGCTCCTGGAAGATTGGCTGAATTTCTTCAAAAATAAAGGAACTAAAATTAAATGATATGGCAAACGAAAACAATCCTTTCAAGATTCCTGACCTGACTCTGATGTATGAAGCCGTCAGGGATTATGTAAAAGAACATCAGGGGGAAAAAGGATTTATCCTTACCGACAACCCTGAAAACGACACTATCTGGGCCATCTGCTACGACGAGACACGGAATTCCGCCTGGGAGCCGGAAGTGAAAGCCGTCAGGGTGAACAAATACGGAGTCCTTCAGGCAGTCATCGACAATTCTTCCGTCAGTTATGACGAAGAGAGCGTGGCCAAGATTCCCGAAGAAACCCAGGACGTGTGTGGCTTCTGGCTTGACGTCCAGTACGACGACTATCTGTATTTCGTTCCGACAATCTTCAATATCGCTGAAAATATCAAAGAATACGTTGAAGGTTAATCTTCTTTTGCAGCACGCGACGACGATACCCGCATCGGTTCCCCTGTCGGTTCCGGTGCGGGTTATTGTTTTTGTCCGACTTTGTCCACCACTTTTCTCCCGGCGGCCCACGATGGCGCCGGAAAGAAAAGAGGCGGCCTTCAGGATGTCTCTTAACCGGTTATGAAAAATCTCTAAAAAAAATGAAAGTATGAAAGAAATTATTGAAAAAGACGGTTGCAAGACAACTGTCATGTATTATGGAGACAGGCTCCCGGAACGAAGTGCAGGCCGCGTCAAACTCCTTAAAAACCGCTTCTTCGAGCATTCCTGCATAATGAAAGAGAAGGAGAACGGAGATTTGAGCGTTTCCTACAGGACACGTCAGTGGAAGGCCGTAGGAGACAGGTTTTTTATTGACGCGAAAATATTGTACAGCGTCGGAATAAAAAACGGACGGGCGTATCTTCGCTTTGCGGAAGAAAAAGACTATTATTACTGGTGTGGGAAACTCGTCGGTTTCTTCTGCATAGAGAAAGGTCTTGAATGCCTCTACAAAGGAAGTCCTGAAAACGACCTGGTTTTCTGCCGAGCGGTGGCAAACAAGGCGGTCCTGAAAATGGTGCTCCGCGGGAAAATCACAAACAGAAGGATGCTGATACGGGAGTATCTGAAATCCTCCTATAAACTAAAAAAGGCAAACCTGGACCTTGTCGAGTGTTTCCTTTCACGGCGGACACCCTTCTCTTTCCAATCGATTCTTTCCTATACGACAAACTATGAAAAAGCCATCCGACGGATACTCGATGAAATTTGCCCGCCGGACTATGGGGCTTCTTCTAACAGCAAACTTTACTACCTGTTCAACGACTTGCTCCAGGATTGCGAGATCCTCGGTACCCGCTTCAATCCGTCCTGGTCGGAAAAACGCCTTATCGACTTCCACCAGAAGAATATCCGGCGGATTCTTGACGAACTTTATGACTCTTCCGATTCAAAAAGCGTTTACGGGCCTTCATTCGAGTTCCGGGTCGACGAACAGGGACTGCACGGAACAGTCATAGACAACGAGAAGTCGGCTTTCCTTGAATCCCAGGAGATGGACCACTGTTTCTATTACAACTATTTCCCGAAAGTGAAATCCGGCAAGTATGTAGGTCTTTCGATCAATTCGCCGGAGCGCTGTACGGTCGGGATTGTCCTTGACAAGGACCGCAACCCCCGCGTCGAGCAGGTGCACTCTTTCCACAACGGTTCCGTTGCCGAAGACACGATGGATGCTATCAGAAATTTCGTCGTGTCCCACTGCCAGCAACTCGCAGGGCTTTTCAATTCCGCATACAAGCCCTCCGGTGACAATGATCCGTTGTACGGCGACCCGGACGATCTTCCGTTTTGATTTTCATATCCGTTCTGCCAGACGTCCCCTTCCTGTGCGGGACGTCCGGCAGGACGACCTGAAAAATTCTTTTTAATCAATTTTTTTATCACAAGACCATGGCGAAATTCTACGTGAACGTCCAGTTCACCTGCTATCACACGATGGCCGTCGAAGCAACCGATACGGACGAGGCTTGCGAGATTGCCCGTAGCAGGGCCGTGCGGGAGTTCCTCGACGACCCTTCCGTATCCGAAGCGCTTCCGATCAGTGTCGAGAACGAACGGCAAGAGGAAGTCTGGCATATCTAAAAACAAATAATACAATTAATATAATTATGGCAAAGATCTGTTTCACGATGTATCGCACCGTCCGGCTTGACTGCGAGTACGACCCTGCCGAGACGACACTGGAGGAGGCCCGCAAGAGCGCCATTGAATCGTTTCTTGCGGAGGCCCGCTCAAATGCCTCCTTCAACGGCGAACAGGAAGGCGTTTCCATCAACGACGTCGTCGACTGCGGAGAAAGCATCTGATGTGCCATGAAGACGATTCGGTCTAAATGGATAGAAGCGAAACTCGCCGCCTTCCGCGACATCACAGCCGACTGCGAGATCCGGGGCGAGGGACAGAACTGTCTCCCCTTTGAAAAGGATATCTGCGAATTTCTCGGAATCCCCGTTCCCGATTTCCGCAAGTTCAACGGCGGACACAACAAGAAATCTCTAACTTCAACCATTTGAAAATATGCCTAACTGGTGTGTATGCAACCTCGCCGTGCGAGGTGAACAAAAAGAACTGAAGGCCTTTACGGATCTGCTTAACAGTCTTCCGGAAAGGACCGCCCCTTCGGAAAACGACTTCGGTCCCTACTGGATGGGAACCCTTGTGGATATCCTCGGCGGTGACTGGAACACGGTACCCTGTAGAGGCGTCGTCTGTCCGGATCCGCAGGTCAGCGCCTGCTGGACCTGTACGGAACCTGAAATCGTCCCCTTCGAAATCTGTCCCGACGGAATCCTCAGGATGTCCACCTGCTCTGCCTGGAGCATCCCGTACGGCTTCTTCGATCTGATCAAAAGTAAGTATCCTTCACTGGAATTCTTTTTCAAGGCGACCGACGAATTCGGCAACTTCCATGTCGTAGATGATCCGGACTGCTTGGTCGATGACGTGAGGTTCGAACTCGGCGGACTTGATTGTTACCGGACTTACAAGAAAGATGAGAAGGCTGCCTTCATCAAGGATCTGCAGGAAGTGCTCGTAGAGCCGTTCTCTGTCAAGGACGACCAGGCTCTCGACGAGGCTTTCGTGGATCAGTGCTATAAGTTCTGGGAACAGAACCATGGCGAGGACGAAATAACGCCTGAAATTGTCGTCTGGACACAAAGGAAAAGAAACGTTTAATACAATTAATACAATTATGAGCAAAAAAGAAGCGATCCTGCAGTCACTCGTGGACCGGCAGGTGGTCCGGGCGACACTCAAGAGGGTGGTCCTCGGCAACGGCAAGAGAGTTACCTGCTGGGTGGACCTGCAGGGAAACCTTATCTGCACCAAAGGAAAGGAGGCTCCCTTCTGGCGGTGCCTTAGCATCGGAAAGGGGCAAAACGTGGAAAACCGCGAAGACCGTCCCGTAAGTTATCCCCTCGGAATGCTCTCGGGAAGATGAGTCTATCAGCGACCGTTCCCTCCTTCTCTTTTCGGGGCAGTCTCCTGTGTGCCCCGAAAGAGGTGGAGGGAATTTTCTTCAGAAATGATAGAACCATGAGTAAACTTGTCAAACGTCTTCAAAACGGAACCGATTTCGAAGTCTGTGTCTTCGAAACGAAAAAAAAATGGCTTCGCCGTCACCATCTGGGACAGCGTTGCCAGGGAACATCAGACGGACTGTCTGCGCCCGACCCTGGAAGAGGCGGTTTCCAAAGCCGAAGAACTCAATGAATCCTACAAAATCAACTAATAATATAATTAACACAATTATCATGTACGTTGTTATTCATAGAGGATCGGGAAAGGAAATTTCCTATCACGAGAGTCTTCAAGCCACCCTGGCAGCAATCGAGGCACTCGCCGCAATTGACGGATGTTCCGAGGATGAATTTGACTGGAAATTTGACGAAAACAGCATTGATTATGGAAACTGAAACCTTTATCAAAGTATCCGGCCTTAACGGGAAAAAACCCGTTCGTAGATACATAGGTCCTTTTAAGAATTATTCCGTTTGGATTTCATTGGCGATGCCTTTTATCAGGATAATAGCACACTTGAGATTCGGACGTTTCTTCTCGTGTATGGTCATCAAGAGACCATCCGGGGGAGAAAATCCGTACTCCCTGATCTGGCCTGGGGCGCTGGTCCTCTGGAATGATCCGGCAATCTGTGACTACGATGTCGTTGACCGGATTGATCAGGACACGAGGGTATTCAGGGTAGTCGACATATACGGAGGGAAAAACACGGCCTCCGAAGATGATGATATGCTCCTGCTAACCGACGGCTTCAGTGAAGTGGAAGCCTTTGCTCACGAAATTGACATTATATCATATTAGCCATGGCAACATTCAAGTTTAACGGCACGATCTACGTACGGAATGCCGAAACCGCGCAGCAAGCGATCAATGCGCTGCAAACAGCTCTCGTCGCATACGGCGAAATGAATCCTGGTGGGGCGTCCATTGTCATCCACCACGAAAAACCCAAAGAAGTTAAAGAATGGGAAGTTACCCTGTTCATTTTGGGGCTTCCCTATCATGAAAGCAGATTGAGAAAGGAGGTTATTGAAGCCGGTTCGGAGAAAGAAGCTGAACGGATTGCACATGAGATGTTTTTCCCTGACGGATGGGGTGTCTTCGAGACAAAACTGCATCTTGCTACCGAAGACGGGAAGCCGGATGTTGTCTGCAAAGATCAAAAAGAATAAAAAACTTGTTTTAAAAAAAATAGAGTATGAAAAAGTACAATGTAACGCTTTATTATCACACGAGCGCAGATGTCGTCGTAAAAGCCAGAAATGAGGAAGAAGCCATTCAAAAGGCATACGACAAAGTGGACGACGATGACTTGTTAAACAATTTGCAGGAAGACGACAGTCCCGATGTGAGCGAGGCTTGAGAGAACGAATGTTAAACCCCTTTTTTTTGTAATTGCTTCATTATGGATTTCCTTAATAAAATTGAGCTGAAAGGTGTTGTCGGCAGGGTAAATGTACAGAATGTCGGCGGCAAGGAATATGCCAACATCAGCCTGGTCACAGAGCATGTTTATAAGGACACGAACAACGAAGGCTCTGTCATTGAAACAATGTGGCACTACGTGGTCGCCTGGAACATCCCGGAAGGGATCGATAAGGGCAGCAAGATCCATGTTGTCGGTCGCCTCCGGGCCCGCAGGTACACGGACAGCGAAGGCGTTGACCGGAATATGGTGGAGGTCGTTGCGAACAAAATCGAAGTGATAGACGAGGATTGATCCGGATCTCTTTCATCCCGTCCTGTTTTCCGTGGCTGCCAGTCCGGGCCACGGAATACGGGGCGGGATTTCTATTTTTTTTTTAAAAAAAACGAAAGTATGGCAAAGATTGAATGTCCTTATTGCGGCAACGGGGAAATCCGTGCTGTCGGAATTGGAAACCGATATTTGTGTCTGGATTGCGAGAGGCTGTTCGACAAGGATGACATCGAAAGGGAGAACATCCGTCACCAGGTGTCCCCGCTCCTGAACGGAACGAGCGAGGAAAATCCGAAAGAAATCTATTTTGTGATCCCGTCGGCAGAGGAGGAAGCCTGCGGATTGAGTTCGCTCGAAATTCCTCACATTGACAAAATCTTCGAGATGGAAGGCGAAGGAACGATGTGGTTTCACATCGAAGGAGAATTTGAAAATCCATTCCGGGAAAATGGTGAAAACGAAAAGTTGCTCTGGCACGACCTTGATGAAATGAGCCTGGATGACTTGCGGAAATTATTGGAACACCTTCGGAATGAATAGAATCGAATAATCATGAAAAGAGAAGAATTTGACCACAAGTGGTTCGGCATCAGAACAGACGAGATGACCGACGAACAGTTTGCGGCCTTCAAGGAAGACTGCTTCTCCCTCCACGAGGAAACGGGATTTGTCGACAGGTTCGACTCTCCCTACGACGACGAAGGCAAACACAACGGCATGGCCTTCAAGGTGGTCCGCAGGGCCACCTCCGAAGAAGTGGACGCGGAAGCCCTTCCGGTCTGGCTCATAGAGTTTGAGAACGGGGACACTGCCTATTGCTACCCCGAGGAGATCTGCAAGATCGAGCATTCTGACAAGACCGTAAAGACGACCTGGAACGTTCGCCGCATGAGTTGCCACAAGGAAGCCGACTGCGAAGACGTCGCAACCGGGCTGCCCACTTACGGGGCCGCACTCGGGTGCCTTAACAGGATTGCCAGGACCAGCAAAACGGTCGTGACGCACACTTCGAAAAGCGGACACGTCGTCGTCCTTACGCAGAACGATGAGGCGACCCTTTACTGGATTTATAAAAAATGAACATAAATGAGCCTCTTTGACAACGAATTCTTCCCGACACCCGATGAGGTGATCCGGAAAATGGTTGAGCCCTACGCCGACCGGCTTGAAACCGCCACCATTCTCGAGCCGTCCGCAGGGAGCGGCGCCATCATCGACTTCATCACGGAGACAGGAGTTCCGTATGAGAAACAGACCCGCCGCGGCGAGGTGTTCGCCTGCACGGCCAAGGCAAAGGTGCGCCGCGTGTACGCCGTGGAGCGCAACCCGGAACTACAGATGATCCTCCGCGAGAAGGGATACCGTCTCGCCGGCGAGGACTTCCTGTCGTTCCGTCCGGATATCCGCTTCGACCTGTGTCTGTTGAACCCACCCTTTTCGTGTGGGGACAAGCACCTGCTGCACGCGTGGGATATCCTCCAGGGCGGGGACATTGCGTGCCTTCTCAACGCCGAAACGGTTCGCAACCAGTGCACCGAAACCCGGAAACGGCTCGGTAGAATCATCGCCGAACACGGCACGACGGAATTCCTTGGCCAATGCTTCAAGGATGCCGACCACCGGACGGACGTGGAAGTAGTCCTGGTACGGCTCCATAAAGAGAACAGCGCGGACCCGTTCAAGATTGACTTCGAAGGCTCGGCCGAAAAGGGCGTCGACTTCGGTGAAGTGGCCTCCTCCGGCGAAAGCCTCGAACAGTCATCGCGCCTGGATGCCTATATCCGCAGCTGGAACATGGCCAAGGATGCTGCCGTAGAGTATATCCGGGCCCGCCAGAAGCTACGCTTCTTCCTTAATGCGTTCCTTGACGCGGACAATAAGGGGAACGCCGCAAAAAGCGAACCCGTGAAAGTCATCGACGACGTACTCAATGGAGATAAGATCGGAAATGCCGACACGATGGCACGAGCTTACAATGAGTTTGTCGACGAGGCCAAGAAGCGCGCCTGGGACGTCATCTTCCGGCAGATCGGCATCGAGAAGTACATGACCAGACGCCTCAAAGACAACCTCAACAAGTTCAAGGACGACCAGTCGTCCATGGAGATATCCAAGGAGAATATCATGGGACTCTTGAGATATATCTTCACGAACGTGAACACCATCATGGACAACGCCGTGGTTGAGGTGTATGACATGTTCACGCGGTATTTTAAGGGCAATACCTCTTTCACCGAGGGATGGAAAACCAATAAACGGTTCTCCTGCAACCGCAAGGTGATCCTCCCGAATGCAGTTTCCGCCGGATTCATGCCACAAAGGTACGGGTATAACAGGAAATTCACTACCGAATACTATTCACGTGTAGAACTCCAGGACATAGACAAGGCCATGTGCTGGCTTACCGGCCGGCAGTTCGAAAGCCTCACCGGAGAGATCGACATCCCCGGACAGGGAAAGGCTCCGTGCCCGGCTGACAGTACCATCGTACAGACGGTCGAGCGGATTGACGTCGGTAACCAGGACTGGCATGAATCGGCTTTCTTCAGGGTTAAGTGCTTCAAGAAAGGAACCGTCCACCTGGAGTTCAAGGACGAGGCCCTGTGGACGAAGTTCAACCTGACCGTCAACCAGGGCAAGAATCTCGTCGGCGACGGCGAGGCGGCCTGACGCCGGCGGAAACGGGCGAAAATTTCGTCGACATTCCAGCGGCGTCGTCGACGCCCGGATAACGACGACGTCGCGGCCTGGTACGCGTCCCGACGATTTTCTCGAAGGCGGCGTCCCGACCTATATTCCTGCGAATTTCGCCGTCCCGTCAGGGCCCTTTTCCGAAGTGAAAGGGCCCCGTCGGGGCGGCTTTCCTTTTTTGCTGTTTAAACATATTGAATTATGACTAATCAGGAATTTCTTAACAGCCTCATCCGTCTTGAACAGGAGAAGAAAAGAAGAATCCAGGAAATCGAAGATGATTTCGTCGGAAACAAAAAGAAACTCTTCGAGTCCTATGCCAAGGCCAACAGCCGATTCAAGCCCGGGGACGTCATCATGCTCCGCCACCCGGACTACGGCGCGGTCCCGTTCACGATCATCAGGGTCAAGTCCGTGAAAACCGTCAACGAAGGTACGTCCGTGTTTATTTCGTATCAAGGCAGGGAGCTGCATACTGATTTCTCTGAAACGTATTCAACTTCTATGGAACCGCGTTTCAACTGCATCTACGACCGGAACGAAAACGCCGTCCTCCTCACCGAACCTCTACACGTTTCCTACCTTGTCGTGACGTCAGCTGGCAGGGAGATTCCGGCGAAGACCTGCCGGGAATCCATCGAGGCGGCACGCAGGGTGCTCACCTCGACCGATGAGGATATCATAAGTTACGGTATTACCGCATCGGGAGAAAGGGAGGAGATCCAACGGATCAGCAACATTAACAAATATTTTAGAAATCGTTAATAATATGAAAATCTACATCATTTCCGTCGACGAAGTCTTCGACTTCGAAGGCTTCTGGCACAAACCCCTTGTCTTCCTGACAGAAAAGGGAGCCAGGGCTGAATTCAACCGGCTCGTCCGGGAAGCCCGCAAGGAATATTCAGGCTTTACCGTGGACAAGGGAAAACGCAGTGTATCCATCTACGAGGATCAGTCGTGGGGTAAATCCCATTTCGACGTAATCATAGATGAGGTGGAGGTCAGAGACATCGTTCCTCTCGAGAGTAAGGGCCTCAGCGTCGTCTTCGGCGAGACCGCATCCAAGGTTGCCTCAGAAGAAGGCATCAGGAGCGCCAGACGGGCCCTGTCGAAGGGTACTATCGAAGGGACCTCGGACACCTATCGGTTCAGCACTGAAAAGGACCGCAGGACGGCCATCAGGATGCTCAACGACGCTGACGGATGGATGGGGGCTTATTGGGAAGCCATTGATTAGACTTTCCCGACCATGCCGCGGCGACATTCCGCCAGGGCGCCTCATGGTGTCCCAGGCGGAATGCCCCGGGGCATTTCATTTTGTTTCACTATTATTATTGTTGCCATGACACGAAAAGAAATTCTGCAATTCGGCATTGACACCGTCCGAAAGGTGTTTCATGCCCATGAACAAAAAACGGCTGAAACGGCCGCGCATCCCGTCGGCGAAATCCTTGTCGACAAGCCCGCATGGATCGTCCTTGAAAACAGCGGAAGACTGTTTTTGTATACCGGGACGCCCGTCCACGACAAGACGACCGGACGATGGGTCAGCAAAGGCCCCAAGTACCTTATCCCTAAACGGTTCGGGAAGAAAGTCACCAAAAACAAGCCCCTTCCCGTCCATCTTAAAATCTTCGAACGATGAGCTCCGAGCGCACGGACTGCGCTCCGTCGCCACCGGCATCAACGACCACCTCGTTTATCTCCATAACAAGAGAACTAACAGCTGATTATCATGAACAAACTTGACATCATCTCCCTCTGCCTCCAGTACGGAGACAAGGTACACATCGTACTCAAGCACAAGGACAAGGACGGCAACCCTATCGAGACCGACGCCTTCTTTACGGGTTTCCGCAACTACGACCGCGGCAAGGTCAGGGATTTCTACGGCATCTTCCCGGTCTTCGTCGAAGCCAAGCCCGACGGGACGATGGGTCGCAGGCTCCTCGGCGGAGTCCATTCCTGGAGTCCGGAATCCATCCAGTCCATCCGCGTCATCTCCGAGGAGGACATCTCCCTTGAGGCTGTCTCCGCCTTCATCCGCATGGGCGACAACCTCGCGCAGAAGGCCCACCGGAAGCTCCTCTCCGTCATGAAACAGTACGCCCGGATGCATCCTGGCCGTCCGAGGGTCTACCTCGGTTACGACAACGCGGTGGCCGCCACCCTCTATGGGCGGTACGGGAACAACGCCTGCACCATCCATGCGGTGACCTTCAGGGACGGCCATCTTCTGTACGACGCGAAGACCTCCGACGGCGAGTACAAGGATTACCCCGACTCCGGGGAGAACTCCACCCAAGGCGTGTACGTCGACCACGAACTCTTTCTCCTGAAGGCCGTCCTCTCAAGCATCGAGGAGCCTTGTATCCCCGACAATGAAAGTTACTTCGACTTCCTGAAGATCAACGCCCGCGTCCGCTGGAACGACGGCTCCGCCTACCGCAAGGCCCTCGGCAAGTCGGGGCCCGTCGTTACGGTCAAGAGAATCCACGAATACGAGGAGGAGGGCGGCCCCGTGGACGGAGACACCCCCATCATTATCGACAACGGGACGTCCGAGGTCACGGTCAAGGCTTCCGACCTAGAACCGCTCGCGGAAGGGGAATGAGCCAGAAAAATCCAAAATACACTTATGGGAACAAGAAGCAACATCGCCATCGTCCTCGAAGAAAAGGACCTCGGCAAGGACATCCAATTCGACTGGGGAAAAATCAAACACCCCTACATCCCCCGGCTTGAGCATGCGAAATTTTTCACCAAGGAAGCGAAGCCCTACATCTATCCTGACCTCTATACGCCGCCGCCCGTTCACACCCCGTCGGAGAAGGGTTCCGTCCTGATGACCTACTGTCAACTTGACGGCTATCCCTCCGGCGTAGGCCGGGCCCTCCTCGAGGACTACGACGACTACGAGTCAGCCCTGAACCTCGTCATCGCAGGATGCCTGGAGACGCTCGTCTGGGTGAAGGAAAACAAGAACACCTATTATGGAGGTTTTCAGATGTCGCCCGAAAGGTCGAACTCCATTGACTTCTATGTAGGCAATTCTGAAGTATTGAAAAGAGTGAAAGAAAAATTGTCCGTCCAGGCGTTCCCTTCATTGGATAAAGTCTGCCGCCAGCAGGCCTACCTGTACGTCTTCAAAGACGGCTGTTGGTGGATCGCACGCAAGTGCAAAAGAAACGAGCAGCCCGTCCTCGCCTTGGAAACCCTCAGGCAACTGACGCGGAAGAACTGCATGACGCTCAAATAGGAGCGCCAGATGGATGCGCTCACAATAGCCGCGTATTTTCCTTCCGGATGACAAAACCCGGCGCACCCTCCGCATAAGAGCGGCTGCGGGTGCGCCTTGCCAAAGAATAGCCATCCCTTCACTACGCACAACACGAAACCCGTCCAGAAAAAAACTCTCGCAAAGCGTCCCGGACCTCTGCAGGCCCCTCTCATGTGAGGGCCAGCAGAGGCCCGGAACTCATTTTCATCATTCAAAATCATCACCATGATAATCCATTCCGCAAAGCTCCATGGCATCAAGGCCATGGACATCAATGTCGAGACTTCCGTCCAATCCGGCATCGGTATTCATCTCGTCGGACTCGCTGACGCTTCTATCAAGGAAAGCCTCCTCCGGACCGTCACGGCCCTCCAGGCCACGGGATACCACATTCCCGGAAAAAAGATCGTCATCAATCTCGCTCCCGCCGACCTGTACAAGCAGGGCAGCAACTACGACCTTCCCATCGCCGTCGGACTCATCGCGGCAAGCGGACAGCGGGACCTTCCCGACACCGACCGTTGGCTCGTTGTCGGTGAGCTCGGTCTTGACGGCTCCGTCCGTTCCGTTCCGGGATGCCCCCAGGCAGTCCTCCTTGCGAAGGAAAGCGGCCTCAAAGGCTGCATCATTCCCAAGGACAACGCCGAGGAGGTGCGCGCCTTCGCGGACGATCTGCCGGTCTATGCCGTCTCCACCCTCGACGAGGCCGTGCGCGTGCTTGACGGCTCCTTCGGCATCCCCACCGTACAGGAAACGCCAGTCCCGAAAGATGACCGGAACAAAGAAACTTCCTATCCGGCTTGGAACTGCCTCGTCGGGAACGACGCCGCCAAACGGGCCCTTATCATCGCCGCCGCAGGCGGTCACGACATGCTTATCATCGGCCCCGTCGGCTCCGGCAAGTCCACCGCCGCGAGAGCCCTCGCGGAGATCCTGCCCCCGATGACCGTCAAGGAGCGCCATGAGACCGCACTCGTGTATGCTGCCGCAGGGCGCAGATATGACATGGCTCCGGGCAAGAGACCCTTCCGCGCTCCGCACTACACTTCCTCGATGGCAGCCCTTCTCGGCGGAGGAGCCGGTGAGAACATCTTTCCGGGCGAGGTATCCCTCGCACACAACGGGGTCCTCTTCCTCGACGAATACACCCTGATGCCCAAGAGCGTCAAGGAATCCCTCCGGGGACCAGTAGAGGACAAAAAGATCATCATCTCCCGGCTCAAGAGCCGGATCGAGTACCCGGCCGCTTTCCAGCTCGTCCTTGCGTCCAACCCCTGTCCCTGCGGGCACTACGGCGACGGCGACCGCTGCACCTGCACGAGCGAACAACGGGCGGTCTACCTCTCCCGCCTGAGCGGACCCGTCACCGACCACGTCACCCTGCAGATGTGGCTGAACCCCGTCAAGACGACCGTCGGGGAATCCGGTCCGACCCTCAGCGAGGCGCGACAGGCGGTCATCAACGCACGCAAACGCCAGGAAGAACGCTATCAGGGAACAGGCATCCGCACCAACGACGCCCTGACGGCCAGGGACATCGAGAAGTACATCAGACCCTCCGATGAGGTCAAGAACCTCATCGAGAATCTGTTCAACCGACTCGGGCTATCCGCCAGGAGCTACACGCGCATGCTCAAGATCGCCCGGACCATCGCCGACCTCGAAGGAGCAGACGAGATCACCACGGCCCACGTCTGCGAGGCCGCCAGTTTCCGATTTCTCGACAAAAACCCGTCTAATGAAACCGATTCGTAGTCATGACTGAAAAAAGAATTCGTCGAGAAGGAACTTGAGAAGTTCATCTCAAAAAATCCCAATGCGGATACATTTGAGGTCGCGGAACATTTCCTCGGCCTGACCTTCCCCGAGAATGCGTAATACAAACCCCCGCAGGAAGCCCCTTAAAAGGCCGCCTGCGGGGGTTTCCCGTCGGGAGACCTATAAGACCCCGCCCGAGCGGAGAAAATCCCTCAGAGACCCCTATTCGAGGTACCCGGCAAGGAATCCCTGAAGGCCTCCTTATGTGGTGGCCGCAAGGGAACCCTAAAGGGTCTCCCGGAAAAGGACCGTGAGTGCGGATGCCCTCCGGCGGCATCCGCGGGGAAGACGCATGGCCTTCTACTTATTGGTATCCCGGGATGAGTAGTGGAGCATCCCTGCCACCCGGTTTGGCAGACACACGACCCCCTTTGGGTGTCCGCCAACCGGGCGCCATGAGTTCTATTAACAAAACCATCAAATATGAACACCTACGCCATCGACCTTTCTAAAGAAGGGAAAATCCTCTTCCGCAATCGAGACAACGCCGTCAGGGAATTGATTCAGTACCCGAACAACTCTCCCATCTTCCGCTTCAAGGGCGACCTCTCCGCCCTCATGGACGAGAACCGTCCGCGCGTCGCCATTATCGGCACCCGCGACATGTCAGCCCAAGGGAAAGAATACACGATCCAGATCGTCTCGGCCCTGGCCGAATGGAAGGACAAGCCTGTCATCATCTCCGGCCTCGCCTTCGGTATCGACGCCGTCGCCCACCGGGCGGCCCTTCAGACGGGTCTTCCGACCGTCGCCGTCGTGGCAACAGGACTCGACACGGTCTATCCCTACCGCCACACGAACCTGGCCGAAGACATCGCATCCTCCGAAGGCTCCGGAATCCTGACGCAGTTCCCGGATAAAACGGAGCCACTCGCCTTCAACTTCCTCTACCGCAACAGGACGCTCGCGCTCCTGTGCGATGCCGTCATCGTCGTGGAGAGCAAGACCAAAGGCGGCGCCATGCTTACGGCAAAGTTGGCCGACGATTTTGACATCCCCGTCTATGCCGTTCCCGGACGCCCGGACGACATCCGCTCACGCGGGTGCAACGAGCTGATCCATGACAAGGTGGCCGAGCCGCTCTTTGACTTCGAAGAGCTCAAAAAACACTCCTTCTTCATTTAAAAAAAAAGCCGTATGAGAATCATCTTCGCAAAAAACTATAACGATGTCCGCGACCTCTGCCATAACGTCAAGGAATCGAAACCCTGCCCGGCGCTGCCCGTTTTCTACGATGAGGCCTCCGCCGCCATGCCTGTGAAGGCCGTGCTCGTTCCCATGCCGGGAAGCAGCGGCATCGCCTCCTACACGAACGATATGGCGCACGAGCTCGCGATGAGCCTCAACAGGCAGTCCTGCGGTAAGACCGCAGTGGTCCTCAACTGCCTTGTCGGCAGTGTCCGCGACAGCGTCTGCCGTCGAAAGGAAGCCGGCGAGCCATTTGATGATATAGAGTTCGGATTCCGATTCGTCAACGAAGAGGCCAAGGTGCGCCTGGAAAAGTTCATCCGCGCCGGATGGGACGTCATCCTCGTGGATAACGTCATCGATACCGGGACTACCGCCCGCGCCGCCATGCAGGCAATGGAACTCTCCGATGCCGAGTGCGGGATCTTCGCCATTGGCAACACTGATGCCTGGAAAAACTTTTAACTGATTAAAAATGCAATCAATCGTATCTTATCAGGACCGCGGCTCATACGGCCGCAACACCTACCGGGGCAACTGCTCCGGCAGGCTCATCAAAGACCTCATCGCGCAATACAAACTCGGCGGCCTGTCCGACTTCATGGTCGGAAGCGGCACGACGGAGGACGTCGTACGTGAGGCTGGCATAAGGGGAACGTTCGCAGACCTCAACCGTGGATTCGACATGATGTCCATGGACGTGCCGGAACGCGCAGAGAACATCTTCTGGCACCCGCCGTACCACGACATGGTGGTGTACAGCAACAGCCAGTACAAAGCTGCCGATGTCGAACGGGCAACAGGCCTGAGCGCAGACACCATCCTCGCCGACGACCTCAGCCGGTGCGCGTCCTGGGAAGAATTCGTCAAGAAGATGAACCACTGCATGCTCAAGCAGTTCGCCGCCCTGGAAAAGGGCGGACGGATGTTCACCCTTGTCGGCGACATGAAACGACGCGGGAAGCTCTTTTCGATGATCCTCGACCTGGTCAAGCCCGGCACCGTTGAAAACATCATCATCAAAGCCCAGCACAACTGCTGGTCCGAACGGCAGGAATACTCCGGGACCTTCGTCCCAATCGTGCATGAATACCTGCTCGTGACGCGCAAGGATACGGGACTCATCGTCCCCGTCTCCTACGGCATGAACGCCGAATACGACATGCGGCGCTTCGCCTCGCAGTCGTGGAGGGACCTTGTCTTCTCCATCATCCAGGAGAACGGCGGGCAGATGTCCCTGCAGGAACTCTACGACGCCGTCAAGGACTCCGCCAAGGCTAGAGCCAACCAGCACTGGCAGGAGAAGGTACGTCAAACCGTCCAGAACATCAAACACTTCGTCCGCACGGAGCGAGGCTGCTACGCACTCGCCCCGGCGGCTTAATGAGAACAATAAACGATAACATCATTCAACAATGAACATCGACAAAATCCCCGCCGAGCTCCACGAGCTCGTAGCGAAAAATATCCTGCTCTCCCACGGAGGAATCATATACCCAATGCCGGACCACCTCAAGATGGCCGTGCCGGGATTCGACGGAACAATGCGCGACGCCTGCGTCGAAAGCGTCCTTTATTCGCCAGGCAAATGGGGCGGATACCATATCTTCGCCAACGGAAAGGAATTTACCCTCGACCAGCAAAACGAACGGATGACAATCTTTCAGTTCATCCTCAAAAACTATAACTTTCCGGAACAGGACAAATGTCTGTTCCAGCTGAGGAGGGAAGAGCTTGAAGACCGCGTATTCACCCGCGAACGGAATATCGGATTCATTAATCTTTACGGAGATCTCAACCAGCGCGACTGGGACATGATCAAAATGTATCGCGAAATACTTGCGACCGAACGCATGAAGCACTCCGGAGTACCGCTCCCAGGCGATATCGTCGAAGGAGCCTACTACAATGGGAGCTATCCGTTCAAGAACGGCGTCATCGAATCTACGGAAGGATTTAAACAACCGCTCTCCGTGTGCGCCGAACCGTACGTTCCCTTCATTAGCCTCAGCTCCCGTGATAAGATAAATGTGTCCACATCCGGCGGACCATTCTTCGGATTCTTAAACGAGGACCTTGAATACGTCGGCGAAGACGAACGGCTGTTCTGCGACTGGGGACACTGCGGTCCGTGCGCAAACGGAGCCATTGATTTCAAAGCCAAGGTGAACCGCTGGCGTATTAAAGACAAGGTCGATTATTGACCGCCGCATCCGGAGAGAAACCGTCACGGACTATTGGTAATCCACTGATATGCTCTACACTTCTTATTACGGGAACCCGCATCTGGACCCCGACAAGGCTTTCCTTGTGCGCATCTCCAACTCGGCTCCAGGAAAGTTCCCTTTGAACTTTACCTTTCAGGAAGCCATCCCCGCCTGGGAGACCATCGTCGGTCCCTACAAGAAGGGAACCATCACGGAGAACGATTTCGTTATCCGATATCGTCGCCAAATTGAATCCAAGATGTTCACCGTCCTTCTGGCTCTTGATACCATCCAGGAGAAAGCAAAGGCCCTCGGTCTCCAGGACATCGTTTTCCTCTGTTACGAGAAGCCCGGACGGTTCTGTCACAGACGAGTCTTCGCTGAGTGGCTGCAGGAGAAGACGGGAGAGACCGTTGAGGAGTATCACAATCCAAGTTCATTTGAACCGACACTATTTTGACTATTTTAAGAAATATGAAACACATCGTACACAAAGACCGTGAATTCGGCTACCCCGTCGGCAGCACCCACAAGCAGACCCTCCGCATGGTCGTCATGCGGGTGGACGTAAACAAAGGCGGCGACCCGACGCTCATCGACAGGACGATCTCCGTCAGCAAATCCGACATCCGCGAAGCCGGTCCCAAAGACTACGAGCACTTCGGGGTAGACAACCCCGGCGTCAAGGAATTCCAAGTCGGAGACATCATCTCCGCCATCGTCTGCGGTGACGGCCATGACTTCCGGGTGACGAAAGTCTCCAAGACGACCGCGACGGCCGAGGAAATCCCCATCGAACTCGCTCCCGGGGTCAAGACCACGCCCGCCTTCGAACCGGTCAAGGTCAAAAGACTATATTCGGTAACGGAGCTTTTCGAAAACTGGCACGTATGGGATGTAGAATTCATCCCGAGAGCCATCGGCCAGAACTTCCAGAAAATTTCCGTCAAGTCCGTTAATCCTGACGGAGAAAACGCGTAACCATTACATCACCATGAGAACAATCACACTTAACATCTACCAATACGATGAGCTCTCCGATGCGGCAAAAAAGAAGGCCGTGGAGAACATGCGTGAAACTATCGGTTCCATGCTCTGCGACTTCGATGCAGACGATTACCGCTCCGCCCTGGAGGAGATTGAGAAAATCTTCGAAATCAAGGTGTACGACTGGAATGTCGGTTATCCCGGCACCTATTCACGCTGGCGTTTCAACGAGAACTCGAGATTCTCCGACCTGAGCGACAATCCGCGCTTCCTCGTGCGCTATCTGGATGAAGTGGAGCGGTACTGTCGAAAGGGGAGATTCTATTCTTCCTCCTTCCACAAAGTTCCGGTTGACAAAGAGCATCCTGCGGGCCTTGCTTACACCAAGCGCTATTCCAAGGTTATGTTCGAGCGCAACTACTGCCTCACTGGAACCTGGACGAGCGCAGTTGTAGACGACTACATGGAAAAGCGTTGGAAGTACGTACGCAAGCATCGCACGATTAAAGATTTCATAGACGATATGCTCTACGATTTCTTCAAACAGTGGGAACGCGACCAGGAGTATAACTATGATGATGAAGAAATCGAAGAAACCATCCTTGCTAACACTTATGAGTTCACGGAAGAGGAAACCAGATATGAAAGATAACATGAAAACATCTGAAAATATCCAACCGACCCTGCACAAGAAAGCCAAGACCGCCGTAGCGTAAAGGACGACATTGCAGACAACCCAAAAGAACGCTTATGGAAAAGACATCAGACCTTCATTTCAAGTTCTTCGGCGACAACCCTCCCGGAATAGGAAACGCCTCCTCCGTCGAGCACATCACTCCGGATGGAGGCCGGAGCGTCCTCTGCGGGAAAACGACAAGAGGCAAGGCGTGGGACGACGCCAATTGGGAGGCACTCCACTCCCCGCGGTTCCACCGCCAGTGCCCCCTGTGCCGCAGCAGGGCCATCCTCGCCCTGAGACCGGCGGCGCGGTTCTGGTACCTGGACCCGTTTCACGGGAACCTGAAAGAGTTCCCGACGTTAAAAAAGGCAAGACAGTCCGCCCGAACGGAGCACGGCTCCTGCACGCTCTGGCAGACCGGACCCGGAGAGGTGAACAGGATCATCGAGACCGTGAGAGGCAAGGACCCCATTCCCTGACATATCTCCCACAGTGCCCCGCTTGCAGGCATCCCATTGTGAACCCGCAAGCAGGGCGCTTTCCCGTATGCAAAACAATAATAATCAATCCTTGCAATTATGCTTAACTGGTGCTCTACCTCTTATGTCGTCTCCGGACCTAAAAACAACGTCCGGAGCCTCTACGACCGCATAAAATGCGTCCGGAATAAAAAATGGCTCGGCAACCTTGTCAGCCGACTAGGTGTCGAATGGCTCACCATCAACTGCCGCGGCGACTGGTCGAACCTCAGGATGAAAGACGGAAATCTTCTCTTCGACACACAGACGGCCTGGAGCCGGTGCGAAGACCTCGAGGACATAATCAAGCACAAGTACCCCGACCTCTCCGTCTGGTTCCTTTCGGAGAAACTCGGCTGCGACATCTTTGAGACGAACGATGCAACAGGGGAGATATTCCCCAAGCGCGTCATCATCGACACTGAGGGTGAAGAAAAGGAATACTATACCTACGAAGAGGCCCTTCACGTCCTCTGCGACAAGCTCGGCCTCGACCCGGAGACAACCTCCTGGGAACAGGCGATGAAACTCTGCAAGGAACGCAACGACCTGCAGGACGACGCCGAAAATGAAGCCCATATCTGGGTTCATGAAGTAGAAATTGTATCTTAGTAACCAGAAAAAATGCGACCACAGAACTACTACAAAAACTGGAAAGAGATACGGGCAGCATTCCTCCGCACCTGCGAGAAGAACGACATCCGACCCGCTGCAAAGAACTACAGGGCCTACATACACGGTCTGCGCCTGATGCACTTCACCAGCCTCTGATTGAGGATATGACACAAAAAACAATTCATCAAACAATGATACATTTTAGAGACCCAAAGAAACAACTGCCTGAACCGAACAGACGGTTGCTCCTGAAAATCGATTCTCCCTACACCTACGAGCAAGGATACATTTACGACGGAAAAGATTTCCGCAGATGTGTATTTGAAGTCGGGAAAATCATCACGAAACCCGTTCTCGGATGGGCCTACGAAGATGAATTCCATCACAAAGACGGCGTTTATGACGTCACGGCCTGTGACGACACCAAAATCAGGCGAACCGTACTGACCGGTGTCGACCTCGAAACGGCAAGGCTCCATACAAAAGAAATCATCTATGCCAAGCCAAGGAGGCTTTATAACCCCCGTATCCGGAAACACAGAGAAAAAGAATGACCATGGACTTCGACCTTCTCAGCTACGACAGATATATTGTCTCCTTCTCCGGCGGGAAGGACTCCACGGCCTGTCTCCTCTATCTCCTCGACAACGGGGTCCCGAAAGAGAAAATCGAACTCTGGCATCAGGAGATCGACGGCCGCGGCCCGAGCCTCTTCGACTGGGAGGTTACGCCCGACTACTGCCGCCAGGTCGGAGCAGCCTTTGGCATCCCCGTCCTCTTTCAGTGGAAAGAAGGCGGCTTCACCCGGGAGATGCTGCGCGAGGACAGCCTTACGGCCCCCATCCACTTCGAGCTCCCCGACGGGACGTCCGTCAAGGTCGGCGGAGAGAGGGGCAAGCCATCCACCAGGCGTCGCTTTCCCCAGCCGTCACCGGACCTCCGTGTCCGCTGGTGCTCGGCCTACCTGAAGATAGACGTCTGCGCCACGGCCCTCCGTCACGACCCCCGCTTCCAGGGCATCCGCACCCTCGTCCTCTCGGGCGAACGCGGCGAAGAGAGCCCTCAACGGGCCAAGTACGCCATTCTCGAACCTGACAAGGCCGACCTTCGAGACGGCAGGCACGCCTTCCGCCACATCGACCGCTTCCGACCCATCCGTGACTGGAAAGAACAACGGGTATGGGACATCCTGGAGAAATACCGCGTCCGGCCGCATCCGTGTTACTACCTAGGCTTCGGGCGATGCTCCTGCAAGTTCTGCGTCTTCGGGAACCAACATCAGTTTGCCAGCGCAGCCTGCATCTCGCGGCACAAGGCCGACCGGCTCATCGCCTTCGAAAAGGAGTTTGGCTCCACGCTCAAGAGAGACACCGACCTTGCGAGCCTCATCGTCAAAGGCAGGCCCTACGAGGCCATCACCCCCGAACTGGCCCGGCTCGCTACGGCCTTCGAGTACACCGAACCGGTCATCGTTCCGAAGGACGGGACCTGGTTCATGCCTTCTGGGGCATTCACAAAATGCCAATAAAACGTGTCCGCAACTTTTTCACCCATCCGTTTCTCGGCCTACCCTTGAGCGGAGGCCGGGATCGGATGGCCGGAAAAACAAGCTTGATTATGAAAAATTTCGTCATCGTCCTACGTGGAGGCACCGCCTTCGTCGACAAGAATTACGGAACAGTACTGATGGCCATGAGTGCCGCCAAGGCGGAAAGCCTGCAATACCCCGAAGCCCGTGTGTATTGCGGATCCTCCGACAGGATCATGAGGTTATCACAGTTTATGTTCGTGAAAGATGGACGCATAGTGTCCATCAATGTCCGCTATTGCGGCAAAATCGTGACAAGTGACAACACCATTCCGGAGAATCTCTGGGATAAGTTTAATGCAAAAAGAAAATGAACACGATCAATTTCGATTTTCTTCTGGAACTTAATTCCGACAAAAAACTCTACTCGAAGATAGAGAAAGCAACCGACCAGGACGGACGACTGGTCGTCTTGCTGTTCGTCGGTGCAGTATCGGGCAACGACGACGCGACCTTTGTCGAACTCGCCCTCCAGGACGGTTCCGACAGGGTGCTTCTTCGGGGTCCGCACGAAATTACCTCAATGAACGGCCAACGATTCCTTCGCTTCCCTTCAATGGGGCAAATCGCAACAGATAAACAGGCTCTCGAAGGAGCCGAACTCGGCTATCCCGAAGGAACGAACGAGATGTTCGCCCAGTGCGGATGGCCTGACAAAATCTATGTAATCAAGAAAAAAGACAGACTATCATGACGATTTTATTCTTTGACTTAGAAACCACCGGGACCAATCCCGAACTCCACGGCATTCACCAGGTGTCCGGCGCGTTTGTCGTCGACGGACAGATAGCTGAAACGTTCAACTATCATGTCAAACCCCGCGAAGGATGCCAGTGCGATCCGTACGCCATGCAGATGGCCGGAAAGACGTACGAAGAAATGATGGCGAGCGACGAGTACCGCCCCATGAAAGAGGTCTTCGACGAACTGCTCGAAAAGATCATCCGCTACGACGGCGGCATCCTAAAGGATAACCACCCGGACTACAATAGGCGAATTTTCGCCGGTGGATACAACATCCACAAGTTCGATATGGAGTTCCTGCGCCGCTGGTTCACCGACAACGGTGCCCCGTACGGCATCGGGTACTACATCGCCGAAGCCATCGATGTGATGCTGCTCGCTGTGCCCGCGCTCATGCGCTGGCGGTCGAAGATGCCCGGCTTCACCCAGGAAGAGATCGCCTGGGCGCTCGGCGTCAAAATTGACAGCGAAAAACTTCACGACGCCGACTACGACATCACCGTGTGCGTGGAAATCTACCGCCGGCTCGTCACCCTCGGCCTCGTCAGGATGCTCCCGCAGAGCATCTGGGACGAAATGCACTCTCCGCAGGAAATCAAGGAGTTCAAAGAGTCGATGATAGCAAAACGGCGGGAGAAAAAATCCGCCATCCAGGCAGCTTCGCAGCCTAATGGCAAATAAAACCGTCAACAGGACTTGCCCGGCGGCCTTCCTGGTTGTGCAAGGCCGCCAACCAAGCCCCTTGACTATCTATCATGAAAAATCAGTTACAACTTTTCCTCGCCAAGTGCGCCTATAACCAGGCCATGGCGGAATTCCAGCGCCTACCGTTCATAAAAAAACTGTTTAAAAAAATTCCACAGAATCCCAGCACGAAAGGTGCGGACGCCCTCTTCGACGAGTTCGTCGAAAAGCTCAAGGCAAAGTACGGCGTCGGTCGCTGCCTCGTCGGAGCCAACGGGACGAGCGTCATACTATGCGCTAAGTGGATGGACGACGGATGCTTCGTTATCCGTGTGACCGTCTATGATGGCGCATGCTACCACGAAGACGCACGGCAGTTCCATCCGGATGGAAGCGTCGAGAACCTACCCATCCGCTACCCTCTCTCCGAATGCGGCGTGAGCGGACTCAGCAAGATACCAGCGGACGTCCTGTCGGAAGAACAACAGGATCTCCTTTATAAGTACCGCAACGCGTGCGACGACGTCGCACTTCTGGTACGAAGTATCGCACGGCCATGAGACGTGCGTTGATGCCCCTCTGCCTAGGGATTGCCGTTGCCGTTCTCTGCGTGCGGCCCGGAGCAAAGCTCCTCCTTCACAGCGTGACGGAACCGGAAGTGACACCACGCGAGACCATCTGGGACCTGCTCGCCGATGACGTGACGGCGACGGTGTACAACGCCGTCCCGGAACAGTGCGACGCGGACTTTATGCATACCGCGTCGAATTTCCTTATCGATACCGCGGATGTCCTCAGCCACCGGATCATCGCCATGGAACGGACGATGATGGCCGAATACGGCGTACGGTACGGGGATGTCGTTCGCATCGAGGGAACCACTCTCTGGGATGGAGAGTGGCAGGTGCAGGATACGATGAACCGCCGGTTCGCCGGCATGCATAAGATCGACATCCTGGTACCTAAAAATATCCGCCACGGCAAGTGGCATAACGTAAAAGTGTATAAAAAATCAATGCCATGAGTGAAAAAATAATCAACGGCCTTCTGTTCCGCGCAAGCGGAAAGGCCTATATACGAGCAATCCTCGCCCTGCTCAAAGGTGAACCCTTAGAGCTCCCAGTTGACGTGTTCCGTGAGTATCCGGGAGAATACCCCGTTCTCGGAGATTCCGACGGCTGGCCCCGGCCGGTCCGCAGCGTAGCCCCCGGTGCAGAAAACGGTACACTCAAGGTGGGATTCGGATGGATCCCGGTCCTCGATAACCGCGACGTGGTCCTCGACGGGTCCGAACCCGAAGCCTTCGACGACCTGTACAAGGCTGTCTGGTATTATTTTTCCGAGGGTATCCCTACATATTTCGGGAAAACCGAAGAAGAATTCCTCGCCGACCATGAGCGCGATATGTGACGCCAAGAGCGCGATGCTCGTATTGCGCGGCCAGATAGAGGAAGCCCCTGAAGGATACCCCTTCGTGGCGGCCTTCCTGGATCCCCAAAGCGAAGTCCTCCAAACGGTCGTCTTCCCAGGGAGCCACACAGAGGTCCCCTCAGCGATATACGCACAAGCCGAGGCCCTCGGGGCCCGGTGCGTCATCCTCGCCGTTCGCTACCAGGGCGAACGGGAGGAGGCTATCAGGGACCTCGCACCGGATATAGTTGAACTCAAAAGGGAACTCGCAGAAGAACCCCTAAGGGGACAACTTATGGACGTCTTGCTTGTAAAGGGGCGTAACGTGTACTCCTGCTCCGAGGAGATGGAATTCAGACTCCTGCGTAGACGACAAATAGCCTGATACAAAAACACCTTCCTTTCATTTTTTCCTCCCCATCCGGCGAGGGTGCCCAAGTGTGCCCCGCCGGATGGGGAGGTTTTTTACTTCTAAAAAAATAAAAAATGAAAGAGTTTCTTGAAAAACTTAAAAATGCTGTACGCGAATGCGCGAAAGCACATGGCGTAGAATTCTGTGACTGGAGCGAAGAATCCCAACTGGCCGTCAAAAGTGAAAGCGTGCCCGTGCTCGCAGACATGCAGATGATTTGTGACGCCTTCTTCGGCTCGCACCGATGCATCGAAGTCGGATGGGGATATACGAATATCATGTATGATGAAATCGCTCCGCTTCCGGAAATCAACGAGGAACTCCTCATGATGGCCCTTCCGGCCGGGACGGTAATCTGACCTATCTGACCGAATCCTTTACCAGAGGACCAACCAGATATTCCACCGTATCGTGGAAAGGCCTACACAAGTGAGCCTTCCCCCGCAACGGCGGAAGATCTTCTTTCTTTTTTTTAAAATCCAACAAACAATGACCAACAAATTCAAACTCTGCATCGCCGCCATGCTGGCAGCGTGCTCCCTTTCACTTGCAAACGAAAAACGAGGACCCGAAGGATACAAGACCAACCGCGTCCTCGACAACATCTATGTCAGTGCCGGCGCCGGCTTCAATGCCATCGTCGACAACGGATACGGTAACATCGGCGGATGGACCGCCTGCATCGGAGCAGGGAAATGGTTCACTCCTTCCGTCGGAATCGCCTTCGGCATCCAGACCGGCACGAACAAAGCCAAGGATACGTCCAACGGCTGGTTCGCCGGAGAGGACTCCTTCTCGGCCACCGAAATCCACGGCGAGTTCCGCTGGAACGCCTCGAACTGCCTCGGCGGCTATAAGGACAGACTGGTGAGCGTCGTACCCTTCCTGCGCGCAGGGGTACTCTACACCAAGTACGACGGCGACAGGAAAAACGAATTCTGCGGAGGAGGCGGACTCCAGGTGGACGTCCGGCTGACACAACGACTCGGCCTTTTCACCCGCGGCGTCCTCACCTTCGCCCGCGAAGAGACCTACCGCGGAGCAGGCAAGGCTATCTGCTTCCCCTCGGTCGTCGCCGGCGTAAACGTACAGGTCGGAAAACGCACCGGATTCGACAAATTCAAGATCGAAAAAGTCGAAGTCGTCAAGACAGTCGACAATACCGACTACGACACCCTGCGGCGCCTGCAGGAAGAACTCGAATACCAGAAAGGCCTCGTGAAAACCGTTGAAGTCACCGACACCGTGGAAGTCTACCGGCCGGAAATCGTCTACTTCAACCTCGACAAGGACTGGCTCACTCCCCGCGAACAGGCACACCTCGAATACTTCGTCAAGTTCCTGCCGGACGGGGTCACCCTCACGGTCACCGGACACGCTGACAAAGAGACGGGCAACCCGCGTCACAACATGGGCCTCTCACAACGACGCGCCGATACGGTCGTCCGTACGCTCTCCGAACTCGGAGCCCGTTTCGGCAAGGCCATAAAGGTCGCCAAAGGGGATACGGCCAACCAGTTCAACACGCCCGAGAAAAACCGGTGCGTCACCATCGAAATCTCTCACTAACCACTCAGGGGGCCCTCGGCCCCCTTGTGGCAGTGAATTTTTTGGTCATATGGGTTTCCCCGGGACCGGCTCGAAAGGGCCGATTCCGGGGTTTTTTCTTCCGGATAACAAAACCAGGCGCACCCTCCGAAATTGAGCCCCTGCGGGTGCGCCTCGCCAAAGGATAGCCATCCCTTCGCTACGCACAACACGAAGCCGGAACCGCCGCGTACCGTCCGGTCACCCCGGGCCACCGCACACCGCTGCACTCCGAAAAGCCGGCCTGCGTCCAGCGGTTTTCCTCCCGCCTTAAAGGTGGCCCTGTTAATGCCGACCACATTGCGGGCCCCACAGAGGTACCCCGCTTGCCGCAGAACGATGCGGCTTCGCGGTGGCCTATGATTTTACGTATCCGACCCGCCATGAACTCCGTCCGATAAAAGCTCCGACAACAGTTCAATCCTTTTATCCTGTTCCGGGAAAGGCTTATCGGATGAGCCTTCCTCCGGAAAAGGCAAAAAGGTTCACAATAATTTTAAAACTATGTACAAAAAAGTATTACAAAAAGCCGTTGCCTGCGGGATACCACAGGAACGGATTGATAAAATTTGGAGTGATACACTGAGTTCTTATGCAGACCTTTTGGAAATGGGAATGATAAGTGAGCAGGAACTTGATGAGAAATTCCGAAAGCGACTCGTTTTGGAATTCCCGGAATTCAAACAACAAGACAAATAAAACCATTCTCCCGCCGATAGCAGAGAAGGCAGCCCGTTTGCGCCTTCTCCGCCACGGCGTGAGAAAGACTAACACAACAACAATCACAATTGAGCCGATTCTCCAATGGCATATAAGAGGAGAAAAACACCATGAAGAAGTTCTTCTACATCGCCGCACTGGCCATCGCGGCAACCCTGCAGCTCTCCAGCTGCTCCATGGACACCAAAACACTCGACATCGAGACGCCTCAGGAAACCCTGCAGGCCATGGGGTCGACCTACGACATCTCCGTCGCGTTCGACGCCCCGGGCGTCAACGAGACGACCCTGGTGTTCTACGACGAGGATCGCGTTCAGATCTCCTCGGCCATCGTCTCCGTGCCCGCCGGACAGGAAGCCGTCAATACGGTCTTCTTCTCGGACTCCAATCCGAAATACGTCTACACGCCGGGCCTCGCAAATGCGAACGAAAACGGACTCCTCGCAATCCCCGCTTCCTCTGTCGCCACAAAGGGCGGACGAAGCGCATTGCTTATCGTTATCCGACGATGAGAAGAATCAACAACAAAAGGAGGGGGCCAAACGGCCCCCTTTTGCTTTTTGGGCGACTCTCGAAGGATTCAGGAATGATGGATTCCTTGCCTCTATCCCGAAAGACGTCTTCCTGGTGAAGCCTTTCGGGATACAGCCCAGGAAGCCCTCAAAAAGACATTTTTTAAGTTTAATTTATACCGAAGCCCCAATGGGATATAATCCGGGCAAACAAAGCCATGCGTAAAACCGTATTCCTCAACACCAACAAGGTAGTCATCAGTGGTAACATCTGCTCCGACGTGACGTCCCACCAGAGCCAGAAGGGTGAAGCAAAACGCTTTAACATTGCCCACAACCTGTCCAAGGACGAGGCGATGTTCCTGACCGTCGTGGTGCTCGGCAACGCCAAATCGACCGTCGAAAGCAAGGTCAGCGCCGAGCTCGCCAAGGGCAAGCCCGTCACCGTCGAAGGCCGCCTTCGCATCACCAAGAACGAGAAGGACGGCAAGACGTACTTCAACCATGAAGTGCTCGCCGAGAAGGTCTACCAGACCGAGACCAAGACCATAGAAATCTCTGACGACGGGTCAGAGGTAAAGTTCGTCGACGAGGACATGCCCTATTAGGCAAAGCGACACACCAGGGGGCCTCGGCCCCCTTAAGGTGGTGATTTACTTTATTCAGTTTGTGACTGAAAACCCGGCTGCAGCGATGCACCCGGGTTTTTCTTTTTACGGAAAACAAACGACGCTCGGTCGCCGCACCTTCGGTAGCTGCGAAAGGATACCCTTTCTCCGCTTAGGGTAGCGGCTCCCTCGCTATCAAAGGCGCCCACACGAAGGCTGCTCCGAACGGATCCGCCCCCGTTCATGCGCGCCTATCTTTCCCCTTCACGGACTTCCCGCCGCCGTACTCCGCCCATAGGAGTAGCCGCCATGCTACGCATGTCGGCCGAGCGGGGCTGCGTACGGCTACCCCAACGCACAGGCCATCGGCCCGTCTTCTATCTTCTCGAATAAAGATGCGACGGGCCTTATCGGGCCATCGTAAGCACTATAATTAATGCGCTAAATGCGTGCTTACTTCGGCCCGTGAACGCCATCCCACAAACATTCCCCGCGCACAAAGGCCAACGCATCAGGTAAAGCTACTTGCGTTGCGCGGAGCTCCACGTGAAATCGGTCCCAAACGCCGGGAACGCCGTTTGGGGTTTCCTTATAAGGAACGTCTGCGACGTTCCTACGGGCTCTCCGGCAGATGTCGGCCTGCGAGCCCGAATTCGTTCATCCCAAATGACCGCTCCCGTCGCGTGGGTTCGTATGGGAACCCCCTACGTCCCGCATTGAGCATAGCATAGAGATGCGGGACTGCGAGGGGTTCCTTCTCCGGGCAATTACACGGGCTCTCCGAACATAGCCCTGCGGGCCACTGCGAGCCCGTCTTGTTCCGACTTTCTTGACAACCAGGCATCCTTACAAAGCCACCCCACTTGGTCAGCGGCGGTACAAGTGACCGCCGACCAATGAGGCGGCTTAGCCATTATGAACAAATCATTCATCTTAAAACTCGCCACCGGACTCTGGTGGACCGTCCCTTTCGCCTTCATTTGCAAACTCGCCATTAAGCACGCGCATCCGAACCTCTCCGCCGCCATCGGCGAATACATCGAAGGCTGCCTGTGGGCTGTCGGAACGCTCGTGGTGCTCCAACTCGCTATCCGTATCGGATTAGCCCTTTGGGAAACCGTATTCGGCCCTGTGGAATCACGCGACAAGGCCCACGCCATGGAACAATGTGCGCCGACTCTCAAAGCTGGCCCCTGCATTGAGTCCATAGAGGAACTCGCCCACGTGGCCGATGAGGAAACCCGGAAAGAAACAACGGAAGAGGTTCCCGAAGGCCCTTCCAAAGTAAAAATCACCTTCGTCCCCGATGATCAAGAAGCAGAAGTAGAACCCGAATTCGTTTAAACGTCTATACAATGATTGCAATCTTTTTTCTTCTCGGAGGGCTCATCCTCGCCCTCCGATTTTTTGACAAGCCTCACGCATCCCTTCGGTTTGCCTGCCTGATCAGACCTTACAGGCTGGCCGTCCAAAGGCTTGTCTATCGCCATACGGGCCTTTGCCTTCCCCTCCTTCGCGCCCATAGGACGCGCCAGGGAAGGGCATTGCAAAGGGCCCTCAACAGGGACCACGATACGGATATCGCCTATCGGCGGTTTGATCCGGGGTTCCGCGAGGTCGACCTTAAGGGGTGGTCCCTTGGGCGCGACCTCTCGGTCCGTTACGAAGGGTAACGTCCCGACGGAGGGCTGACCGCCCTCCTGAACCCCACGCTACCGGCCCGGAGATGCCCTTCGGGCTGGCAGTGAAGGGATGGCATCAAGACCGTGGCGAGCCGAGCGTGCGCTCGAGGTCCGTCAGCGCGCGGTGCACATCCGGCAGGCACGACTTGAGACCACCGTCGAGAAGGATTGAGATAAGGGATGACATCGTCTCCCTCCGCCCGCTCCGACGAAGCAACATCTGGATAAGGGACAGACGGTCCCGTACCTCCGGCGATACGCGGATGAACGAGGCCGCCCCCTGGGCGGACGCCGTCTGCTTCGCAGGACGGCCGCGGCGAGTTTCCTTCGCTACGGGCCGGACCGAGTCCTTCCTTTCCTCCGGACCTTTTGAACCACCAACCAGGTCCCCGAAAGGATCGTCGTTGAAGGTGTCCTCCTGAGGAGCCGTGTACTGGGCAGAGTCCATGTTTCCAAGCTGGGAGACAATGTCCTTCGGGTCAAATTTTTTATTATTCATCTCGCAACGATTTTTTGTAAACATTTTTGACGATGTTTACTTGTTTACGGGTACACGTTGTTTACCCGTTTACTTTGTTTACATGTACTAATGTACACAATGTTTACACGTACACGCTGTTTACTTGTTTACATTGTTTACTTGTACACTTTGTTTACGGCGTGTACATGTTTACACGTAAACAATGTTTACAAATAATTCCAAATGCAAAGATAGTCATTTTTTCAAATCATACCCTAGTTTGCATATTTATTTGCGTTTTATAAAAATGTTTCATACATTTGCAACGGGGCTTTACTGAAACACCCAATTATGCGCGTATTTTCATGTAAATTACCCAACAATCCAGAAGTGCAGTTGTGGACACTTTTGACACAAACGACACACGGATTTTTGCAAAGGTTTTGACCGCACATTTAAAGACTCGACGATTATGCCGAACACTAAACCGGAAAACGCAGCCTTTTCAAAGGACATCCACGTCAGGGTAACCCCTGGCGAATACGAGGAAATTGTCCGTAATGCGGACAAGCTCGGACTTACGCTTTCCAAGTATTCGCGTCGGATCATCCTCGGGAAAAAGAGTCCGGAGGGGAGCGATTCCGATATCCGGAACACCCAGAAAGCCTCTGTGGCAAGCATCAAAAAAACCTTCAAGAAAGCACAGGATAATATTCAGAAAATCCTCGATTCCTACGAGCGCTCCCTGTCCTTGAAAAGACATGACGGCGAGCCGGCCGTCAATACCGAGCAGACCATCCGCGTGGTCTCGGGCGTGGTAACAAACCAGCGGAAAATCCAAGACGACCTCAACCAAATGCTCCGGCTTCTCGGTGAGACTGGCGTACATGTCGCCGCAAAGCCAGCAGCATATACAAAGGTAGGAAGGTACCTCGAGGAAGAACAGGACAGAGACACCCGCCGCCTTGCCGAAACGGCCAATCCGGCTGCACCTTCGATAAAGGACAACGAAAACGAAATACCAGAAAGATTCAGATATATGTTAACCATCGTATGTAACGGCCCGATCGTCTCGGGCGCAGAGCTGTTCAACGTCGGGAACTACGAGAAGTTCCGTTTCCAGGTTGAGGCCTTGAGCTTCGTTAACGGTAAGAAGGCGTCTGTCATCTATGACGTCGTCTCCTTCAAGGGACGCTTCGCGAAAATCGTTCCGGCTCTGACCGCCGGCAAGAGCGTCATCATTAACGGCGACTTCACTCCGCTGGTGGATTCCTACGGCGGCGTCCAATCGACTGCCAACGGGACCATCGATGCGACGAACATCACCCTGGTTTAGGGGAGCTGAAAAAAGTCCAGGACCATGGTGACCAAGATTATAAGCACCGCCAAGAGCGCCGCCAAATGCCTTGATTACAACGAGGAAAAGGCCGGAGCCGGGGAAGCGTTCGTCGTGATGACGAACGTCCTCGAGAGCGACGACCTGACGACGGTGTACGACACGTTCGAGGCGTACGAGACAAACCCGCGGATCGACGAGCGGACAACAAATACGGGATTCCACCTGGCGGTGAATCCCGGGCCTACCGACAGCATCGACGAGAACGGAATCAAAGGATACATCAGGGAACTCATGGAGGGGCTTGGCTTCAAGGACCAGCCTTATATCGTGTATAAGCATAAGGACATCGACCGGGAGCATTATCACGTTGTGAGCGTCCGAGTAGACAAGTCCGGCAAGGTTATCAGGGACAGTTATTCCGGCCTGAAGATAAAGGAAATCCAACAAAGGCTCGCGCCAAAATACGGCTTCACCGTCGGCGACGCCAGCCTGGACCTCAAGGGGGAAGACCTTATGGAAAAACCCGTCAGGTTCGATTCGAAGGCCCTCAACGTAAAGCAGCAGCTTGTGTCGCTGTTCGACTCGGCGCTGGAATATGATTTCCATTCATTCTACCAATTCCACTGCGTGATGGAGGCCATGCGGGTAAAGGCGACCATGCGAAAGCGCAAGGACGGCGGCTACAGCGTCATCCTTATCGGACGCGACATAAACGGGAAACCGGCTACCAGGCTTTACTCTATGGAAAGACATTTCGGGATCGACGCCGGACAACGCTATGAACGACGCCTTGAGGAGAATAACCAGATGGGGTACCTTATGGCTGACCGCAAGGTCCGCCTCGCAGCCGTATCGGACTACTGCCGGGAACACAGCCGGTCCGCAGACGAATACGGCATGATGCTCGACGAACTCGGCGTCGGGTATACGATCCAGAGAAATGAAAAGGATGGAGGAATCCGCAGGGTCACCCTCGTGGAACCGACGAATATCGCCCTGGCGGACACATCGCTCGGCCGAGAGCTCTACCTGAAGGGCTTCGTCGACATGGAAGCTTCCGGACGGTGGAAACGGCCGGAACCCGGAAAGAAAACACGGGCCGTGAAAGGTCGGCTGATCTCCCAGGAGATGCTCCGTGAACTGATCGCCTTTGTTGAAAAGAGAGTTGCGGAATACCGCGGCGAAAAGACGACTCGGATACAAGAAGGCAAGAAGATCTCTGGCGGCTTGAAGATGATATAATATAATTAATACAATTAATCTAATCATGGAAGAGAAAAAAAACGGAACTAATGCCCTTAAGGGCAAGGTTTACCCCAAACAGTTATTCCTTACCCGTGACAAGAACGGAGGATACCACTGGTACGACAAAGATCCGATGCGGATCCCTAACCGCGAAGACGAAGAGCTGATGAGTATCGAAGATATCATCACGAACTTCGTCGGGACGGGAGATGTGACGAACCCTGTCGGAGTATATATCAACTGCTGCAAGATCGTCCGCAGCGAGGCGTTCAACATTTCTCAGCCGGCAAATATCCGCCAGGGGATCGAGAATAAACACTTCGAGGATCTTGAGGGTAGCGTTGTCGACGTCCTCGCCGTCCGCAACTCCGATCCGGAGTATCCTCTTAATGGGGTAGTTTTTGACCGGCGCGGGAACGTCGTCGAAAACCGCACGTATAATCTCGCGGGCTTCTGCAAAGACGGAAATGAGGACCATAGCCTGATTGCCATTAACGGGGAAGCGGTCTTTGATTCCGACGAAGGCTATTCCCCTGAAGGAAAAGTACGGTAGGACTAGGAGGAAAAGATGTCAGCCACTCCCGTCTAAAGACAGGGAGCATGCCACAAGGCCAACGCTCCAGGCTGATCAGCCCCAGTGATAAGGCTCACGCCTTTGAACTACGTTGATTGAGAATACATAGGCACCAGGTGGTGTTCCTTCCAGCCCCTTGCTCTGCGGACAGTGATTAAAAGAACTGTGGAGTAGGTTCAGTATCACTGCCATACAAAACCTCATTCAACATCGGCGCGGGAGACCCACAGGCTTTATGCCTGCATTACTCCGAAAGGAGTCTGTTTTCCGGCAACGCAGCGGACCTGCGGAAACGACAAAACAGAACGACGTATGTATATCTACGTTCAAGCACAGGACGGAACTCCGCTGATGCCGACACAACGCGCCGGCAAGGTGCGACGCATGCTCCGTGACGGACGGGCCGTCATCGCAACGCATACGCCGTTCACCATCCGTCTCACGTATGACACGACGCACCACACACAGCCCGTAAGCCTCGGCGTGGACGCAGGCTCGAAGCACATCGGGCTCTCGGCCACCACAGAGCACAAGGAACTCTATGCAGCTGAGATTGAACTCCGCTCAGACATCGCAGGCAACCTCTCCGACAGGCGCGAAGCCAGACGCGCAAGGCGCTGCAAACGCTCCATCCGCTACCGCGCTCCGCGGTTCCTGAACCGCCGGGCATCGAAGAAAGACGGCTGGCTCGCACCGTCCGTTCAGCAAAAAGTGCATTCACACATTAAGGCTGTGCAGGACATCTGTCGTCTTCTTCCTGTTACCTCCGTGACCGTCGAAGTTGCGCAGTTCGATACGCAATTGCTCAAGAATCCGGAGATTAGCGGTAAACAGTACCAGCAAGGAGAGCAGCTCGGCTTCTGGAACGTACGTGAATATGTCCTGTTCCGGGACAATCACGAGTGCCAGCACTGCCATGGCAAGAGCGGGGACAAGGTGCTCAACGTCCATCACCTTGAAAGCCGCAAGACCGGAGGCGATAGCCCAGACAATCTCATCACACTCTGTGAATCATGTCATAAAGCCTATCACGCCGGAAAGATTGAACTCAAGGCCAAACGTGGAAGCCAATCTCTCCGCGACGCAGCGTTTATGTCCATCATGCGTTGGAAAGTATACAACGAACTGAAGCGAATGCTTGACATTCCGGTTCATCTCACCTACGGCTATCTGACAAAACACTACCGTATCGCTCACGGACTGGAGAAAACCCATGCCGTTGACGCGCGCTGCATCAGCGGAAACGCGACTGCAGTACCCGCCGAAGGACTGTTCCGCTTCAAACAACTGCGGCGGCACAACCGCAAGGTGATGAAATCCAACATGCTCAAAGGCGGACGGTGGAAACGGAATCAGGCACCGCGCGAAATCAAGGGCTTCAGGCTCTTTGATATAATCCTACATAACAATATACCTGCCTATATACATGGCAGACATAGTTCCGGATACTTCGTCGTCAAGGACTTCGAAGGTAACACCCTGTCCAACTCAGCCTCATACAAATCACTTGGGCTGGTAAGGCACAGCGGGTCTTTTTTGATTGATATAAAAAAGAGGAATCAAGGCTCAATTCCTCCCCCGTCTAAAGACGGGAGTATCCTTGAGCATTTATCATGAACGGCGACAGGAACGACCAACTGTTCTTTCCCATCATCGGTATCTCGTTGATGCTGGTGCTGATGAACGTGTATTTTTTTGCATATACTTTCTTTGCAAGTATCGGATGGAAAGGAAAAGCATTTGACCAGTTTCTGGGAATCCTGTGCACGGCCGGTCTTTTCTCTTCACAGTATAAGCTGAAGCTTTTCGCGGTCGGATTCTGTGCTTTGCTTGCCATTGTCCGTTCTGGCAAAACTACGGCTATAACCTGGCCTGCCATCGCGTGTACGCTCGGAGCCGGAGTGCTGATGTATTTATTCCCTGTAAGCTGGAGCGGAGAAGGGATGTACGTCATTCTTACTTTGTTCGGATTCCTTTTAACGCTATTCGGCATTACACTTATCGGCCGGAAAATAAACGGCCTCGATGACCCCAACGGAAGCCCTTATGAGACGTTTGAGCAAGGAACCAAGAAGCCCGTAACGACCCCTTATTCGGTCAACTTCAGGATCAAATACATGGTACGCGGAAGATGGAAAAAGGCTTGGCTCAACGTCGTGAACCCTTTCCGTGGAAACTTCATCTTCGGCCTTCCCGGTTCCGGTAAATCGTATTCGGTCATCCTTGAGTATATCGCGCAGCATATAAAAAAAGGGTTTTCAATGTTCGTATACGACTTCAAGTATCCGGATCTTTCGACGTTCGCCTATAACTGCTACCTCCGAAACAAGGACGTTTACAAGGATTTATACGGAGTCGAGCCTTATTTCTGCGTGATCAACATGAAGGACCCCCGTTACTCAATGCGGTGTAATCCGCTTGACAAGCGCTACATCCATGACCTGACGGACGCAAACGAAAAAGCCCAGGTTATCGAGAAAAACGTAATGAAGAGCGAAAAGGGCGGCTTCTTCGAGGAGAACGCAAAAAAGATCTGGGCAGCCTGTATCATGTGCCTTAGGGAGTTCGAAGACGGCAAATACTGCACGTTCCCGCATTTCATCGAGCTCGTCTGCTCGCCGCAGAAGAAACTCATGAGCCTGCTCAGCAAATACGACGACTGCCGTATCCTCGTCCAGGATATCATCAATGCCGACAAGGCCGGCGCCGCCGACCAGGCGCAGGGTATTTTCGCATCGGCATCGACGCCTATCGTAAAGATGTCGACACCGATTATCTACTGGATCTTCGGAGCAAACAATGTCGACCTCAATATCAATAACCGCAAGAAACCTACCATCCTTTGCGTTGGCAACGACCCCAAGAGGCAAAATATCTACTCTACGGGCATATCCCTTATAACGACGGAACTCTACGTCCAGATAAACCAGCCCGGACAGGTGCCCTGCGACCTCATCGAGGATGAGTATCCGACGAAGAAGGCCCTCGGTTTCGATACCGTTGTGGCGACCGGCCGAAGCAACCTGCTTTCGGCCGTCGCCGCGGCTCAGGATATGGACCAGGTAATCCGCGACTTGGGGAAAGACAACGCGTCCGCCTTGCTTTCCATCATTGGCAACCAGTTCTTCGGCCAGATGACAGGCTCCCACAAGCGCGAGGTGTCTGAAATGTTCGGCAGCCACAAAGTGCGCCAGCAAAGCCAGACGACCGGAAGTTCAAGCGATTCCATCAGCACTTCCTATCATCTCGAAAAAAGACTCCCGGAAGACAAGCTTGCGACAATGAGCCAGGGTACCTTCGCGGCAATCGTCACGGACGGGCGGGAAAAGGAAAAACTCGACATGAAACTTTTCTGCGCCGAAATCATGATCGACGAAAGCCAGCGACCGAATAAGAAGGACGGTATGTGGAAAGAGATTCCTCCGTTCGCCTGGGATGCCTTCCACCAGGAAGAGGTCCGAAAAAATGTAATGGACGACAAGGTTGGCCATATCCTTCAGTATCTCTTCGAGGACCTTATGGATGAGGACCGCGACAAAGCGGCCAAAGATCCTTACTATACGGTCCATAACCAAGAATCCGGCATGAACGTATGCAAGAGAAAGTACGATGAGATGTCTGACAAGGAACGCGATGCATTACTTCCGAAGGTCCTCGACCGTTTCCAGAAACGTGAAGTGGACATTGTAATGAAAAAAAATATGGCCCTTATCCGGGCCGACATAGAAGATATCTTCCAGCGCCACGGAATCCGAGATGACCTGCCGAAAAAACCCGCCGTGCCACGGCGGCTGAACGGCGGAGAGAAGGAAGCCGGCTTCAAGAAACCTCCGTTCCCGCCTGAGGATGAGGATGACATCAAGTGGAAAGATTTATAGGGTGTGCTTGACCATTTATCATGAAAAAGTTCAACAACAAATTGCAGTTGCCCAACAGCAAAACTGCCGTCCGCTGGATCAAAAATATCCTGCCGGTGAGTTTTATTCCCTTCACGGTAAAAGGATTGAACGCTAAGACCGTTCTTACAAACATCGGAGATACCGTTTACTTGTCGACATCCGATACAACTGTCGTGGTCGGAAATCTCTGTAATCCACAGGGTGTCGAACCTGACATCTCTGTTGTTGCAATCGTTTTCTATTGTATTATTGGATCCCTGGCAATGTTATTCCTGTTGAGAACGATTCAACATCTATGTTCCAGATCGGCCAATAATCGTAAAAAGTAACGGCTATCATGCGGCTTTGTATTGCAGAAAAGAAGGATGTAGCCCGTAAGATAGCCGCCGTTATCGGAGCGACGGCCGACCGCGGAGACTGGTTCGAAGGCAACGGGTACTACGTGGCCTGGTGTCAGGGACACCTCCTGGAACTCTGCGTCGACGAGGCCCAAGGAAGGTGGACGAGGGAAAACCTCCCGATTATCCCCGAAAGGTTCCGCCTTGCGCCCCTGTCCTCCGGACGGGACAGGGACGGGAAGCCCGTAAGGAATGCCGGAGCGGCCGCCAGGATAAGGGTGATCTCCGATCTTCTCAAAAGAAGCGACAGCGTCATCTGCGGCACGGATGCGGCACGGGAGGGGCAGCTTATTTTTGACAACCTGAAAAGGTATCTTGACATAAGGAAGCCCATCCAGCGCCTCTGGGTATCCTCGCTGACGCAAAAGGGAATCTCCAAAGGGTTCGCTTCCCTGACAGACAACCGTGAATACGACAACCTCGCGACCGCCGCACGTCTGAGGGCCGAAGCGGACTGGCTCGTAGGGATAAACGCCACGCGTGCCTTCACCCTGGCGGCCGGCCAGGAAAGCGGCCTGGTCCTTTCCGTCGGAAGGGTACAGACGCCGACGCTGTGCATGGTCTGCAGGCGGTATCTTGAAAACAGGGATTTTGTCAGTGAACCATTCTGGGTCATCAAGGGCGACAGCAAGAAGAACGGCATAGAGTTTTCCTGGAAGGGTGAAACCAAATTCTTCGACAAGGATGAGGCGGAAACGGCTCTTCGGAAGGTAAGCCTTGAGGAATATATCCGCGTCGCGTCGGTCGAGACAAACCGGAAGAACGAAGAACCTCCGCTGCTGCTTGACCTCGCGAACCTCCAGAAACTGGCCAATACGAAATATGACATGACGGCCCACGAGACGCTCGCGGCCGCCCAGTCGCTGTATGAGAAGGGGTTCCTGTCCTATCCGAGAACGGATTCCAGGTATATACCGGATGACGTTTTCGATGAAGTCCCTTCTTTGCTGGAGACGCTAAAAGACGACCCGTCTTACGGACAGATAGCGAAAGGCCTTCTTGGCCGAACGCTCAACAGCCGCAGTGTCAACGCGGCAAAAGTGACGGACCACCACGCGATCATCATTACGGAGCTGACGCCGTCGGGCCTGCAGGGCCCCGAGGAGAAAATCTACGTTCTCGTCCTGACGAGATTCCTTCAGGCATTCTCATCAGCCGCCGTCGTCGACGTTACGGAAGTCCTTTTCGAAAGCGCCGGGATGTCGTTCGTTCTCAAGAGCAGGTATGATGTCTCGCCTGGATGGAAGAGCGTGTGCAAGGATGGCGATTTCTCCGACGCCCACGTCGACGAAGTGGATGAAACGGAGATTACCATGCAACCTCTTCCGTTGATGAAGCCGGGCGACATTATCCCGATTCTTTCCGTCGGGATCAATGAGGATGTCACAAAACCAAAACCATTGCTCACCGAAGCAACCCTCCTGTCTGCCATGGAATCGGCCGGGAAGGGGCTTGGCGGGCCCGGAGGGAAGACCGTCGGTATCGGTACACCGGCAACCAGGGACAGCGTCATCGAAGACCTTATAAAGAGGAACTACATCATGCGAGAAAAGAAAAAGCTCGTCCCGACAGTCCTCGGTTTGAAGGTCTTTGAACGTATCTGGGAGAAAGACGTTGCGAATGTGGAGATGACGGCCCGATGGGAAAAGAATCTTCAGGATATTTCAGACGGTAATTGTTCTCCTTCCTCCTTTATGGACGAAATAAAGGAATACACAAAGAAGATTACGGGCGAACTGCTCGAAACAACAATTTCAGAAGATATGCAAGAAATTCAAAACAACGCGCCACGGTGCCCCCGGTGCGGTAAACCCATGAGGATAACGGACAAGGTCGTATCGTGTCCTGACCGCGAAGGATGCAACTGGTTCATGTGGAGGACGTTCTTCGGAAAGACACTGACCGAAAACCAGATAAAGAAACTGCTGTCGGACGGTACCGCCGGGAAGCTAAAGGGACTCAAAAGAAAGGACGGCTCCTCCTTCGAAGCGGAAGTGCTGCTCGACATCCAGACAGGGAAATTACACCTGCCGGAACGGGAAACCCCGCCGCCGGCTTTTGCAAACCTTCCGGACAATATCTACAAATGCCCCAAGTGCGGGGCACGGCTTGAAGACGACGGAAGGAAACTTTCGTGCAAATGCGGTTTCTCCATATGGAAGACATGCTGGGGTCACCTCCTTACGGACGACGACCTTTCATGCCTTCTGTCCGGCAGGCAAACGGAGAGAATAACGGATTTTGTGTCGCCGAAAACAGGGAAACGGTTTGAAGCGGCACTCGTCATCGACAGGTCGTCCTGGTCGGTGAGACCTGTCTTTGACGAGCCCGTCCAAACGGCAGAGTCCAGGCAAAGCCAATACAGATGCCCTAATTGCGGCAAACCGCTTATGGAGGACGAAGGCAGGCTGAAATGTTCCTGTGGGTTCACCTTGTGGAAATCCAAGCTGGGTTATACTTTCTGCGAAGAGGACATAAAAGATCTCCTCGCCGGTCGCCCTACGGCTTACGTTGAAGGCCTTACCAGCAAGAGTGGCAATACGTTCACCGCCCGTTTCGTTGCCGACAAGAAAACGGGAAAAGTAGATATTGAGTTTAAGAAGCTGTTTAAATTTGAATGAAAAATTTTGCTAATAGGGCATGTAAATAATTGAAAATCAGTAGGTTAATTGAAATATTTTTCGTAACTTTATGAGTACCAATCAATTAAAGTTATGAGTCAATATCCAACTAACCTCACTGATAAACAGTGGCAAGTTACTGAAAATATCTTGGATCCGCAACATCGCAAAAGAAAATACTCTCTCAGGGACATTATGGATGCTATCATGTACATAGTCAAAACGGGGTGCCAATGGCGTATGCTCCCTCGGGACTTTCCTCCCTTCAACACTGTCTTCTACTACTTCAACAAATGGAAGTTGGAGGGCGTATTTGAGGAGTTGGTCGACACCCTGCATGTTGTCATCCGCAAGTTGATGGGGCGTGAAGATACTCCTAGTGTCGGAATCATTGATTCCAGAAGCATCAAGTCCTCCCACCACGTTGCTGCGGACCGTGGCATTGACGGCAACAAGAAGATCAAAGGGCGCAAGGAACATATTGTCGTTGATACACTTGGCCTCCCTATGGGTGTCGTGGTTCATGAGGCTAACATTCATGACAGTGTGGGTGCTCATTCTGTTATTGACGCTATGCAAGGTTGCTTCCCAAGATTGAAAAAGATACTGGCAGATGGCGGATACAAAGGGCAAAAACTCATTGATGCCGTCCGCCAAAAACTGGGTGCAGAGTTCACGGTCGTCCTTAGACCTGACGAATCTTCGAAGAAGTTCAGCGTCCTGCCGCTCCGCTGGATTGTGGAGCGCTCCTTCTCGTGGTTGGAAAACTTTCGGAGAATTGCCATGGACTATGAATTCTACTCTGACACCGGTGAAGCGATGGTTCAACTCGCCTTCTGCCGGCTTATGTATAACAAAATCTACGATTGAAATTTAAACAGCTTCTAAGCCAAGATAATATAAATATAATATGAAGCTTTTTGACAAAAACATATTCGGAAAACCTCTTAAACATCCGAAATTCACCTTCGGATTTCTGGCTTTCATGGCAATCGTATCGATTGTGTTCTCTGTTGCCACACGATTCGGAACACCTTCTGAAATGAAGCCGAAAAACATAGAGAAGGCAATGCTGGAAGGATTTGATTACTGGGCCGACAGTGTCCTACAGTATCACTTTGAGTGGCGCGCTCTGTCAAAATACAAACTGATTGACAATGTTTCCGAATTTAATGACTCCAACTATGTGTTCCTTATCGGAAGGCAGGCTAAGTTAAAAAACCTCAAGGATTTCTATATGCTTGAACCGGGAACTCAAAAAATGATATTGAAAGCACAGTCGGAAACCCTTAATAAACTTGAAATACAGACGGATACAGCATCAACCATACAAAACAAAATACAAGAAACCAAATTTGAAGTTTACTCCTGGATGAAACGCCTCGCTGACAAAAAAGACGAAAGCGCGTATATGGAACTTCTCGCTATGATCAAACAGGAACAGGAGATTATTGACGCAATAGGGACCGTGCCTGGGTTTTATATAGATTTCCTGATACTTGACAAAGATGGGGGAGTCTATACGATTTCCATGGTCTCGCCGATTGAAAGACCTGAACTGGTAACCTTCGTCAAGATTGCAAAAAAGGAAGACGAATAAACCGGTAACAAGATTCCTGCAACCATCTTGCAGACAAATAATTTACGATAAATTTACCAGAAAGCCCACCGCTTTAGCCGTGGGAGTATGTCAACTTTGCCACAACAAGACACAAACATTAATTTATTATGAGCAAGAAAATGCCCGAAGAGGTTCTGAGAGCCGTTTCGATAGACTTTAAACTGAGAGGTATGACACACGAGACAGCAGCCGAAAAAATGGGCTTTAGGAGCAAGCAAACACTTTCAAATTTGCTATCATCCAAGAAGTACCTATCCGGCTATCAAGCCAGAAGATTCAATGAAGCTTTTGGCTATAATATGGAATTTCTTATGCGTAGTGAAGGGCAATTGATCCATCATGAGGTGAACTTTAAAGAACTAATCTCGGAGCTTGCAATCAAGAATTCATCGGCGGATATGGTGATTAATTCTGTCGAATCCATTCTTTTGGCTGATTGTCTTCGTTCTGGGGAAAAAGAGTGGATCACCGCCACCAACTGCGACGAAGACGGAAAGAAAATTTTTTATCTGCTAGGAAAATCAGAAAGACCGGATTTTCACGACAGATTTGCCAGGTGGCTGATGGCCGGTTGTCCGTACGTCTGATTTTCCACGTCACTGTTAGCTGCGCAGGGCTTACGGCGACAAGTACAGTAAGGTTGAAATGAAAAAATAGATAAAACAAAAGACCATGAATATTGATGATTTCAAACAGCTTGCTCTTTTAATGGAAACTAACCCCAAGGCGGCCGACTTGATTTTTCAAGGAATCTTATCCGGTGTGAGAAAATCACAGGAAATTCATTTCAAGACACCTAACTCTTGCATACAGTTCATTGAGGACACAGTCAAAGAATTTGGCGTTGATAACGTATTTGATCTTAGTGATACATTATTTGATTTCGGTCTGTTTAATTCGTGTGCTACAAAGGTATTTTGGGATGAAGAAGATTTTGATAATGAATTAGAACTTATCCTTGACAAGATAATTCTTCATTCCGAGAATGAATATCAAGACAAGCTGGAATTCATCTTTCATAATTATGATTATCTACGTGAAGAAGACGAAGCGATAAAACTTCCAGACGGTGTCAAATATGACGAAGATGGGTTCATGACCGCTTCTGTTTACGGTTCCGGAATGGATTATTGTGAACTTGAGCAAAGCGTAAGGGAAATCATCTTATGCCTTAAAACCGAATACGACGAAAAGGACTGCAGATGGTTTCACGAAGATGTTTACAAGTTTCTTCGCGGACACAAATACATCCTTTCGTATGAGAGATCATTGGCCGATCCTGAAGCCGGCTGTTCCCTAGTCATTAGAAAGGACACCTATCCCGAAAAGTGTTACGCCTATAAGAGATTCAATACATTTGAGAGCGCCCTGAACTTCAGGGAGAAGATTCACAATAAATTTCTTTCCTGGACACCCAACGAAAGTGTTGAATTCCTTTTCGATAACGGGCCATCGGATATCTGTACCTTCAGCCTGCCTCAGGAAAAAATGCAGAAAATTGTTGATTTCTTTGGAAAACAGCGCCGCGGCGGCAGCCATCAATAAATCTGAAGCTGTTTCAGAGAAAAGCGAGATACAATAGAAGTTAAAATATGACGACCAAAAACATGATGCGGCATAATCTAAGCGCCGTAGAGAAAGTAAAACAAAGCCTTCTGACGAAAGATCGGGCTGCCGTTGTGCATGCCACCGGAACGGGGAAAAGTTATATTATTTCCGAGATAGCCAAGGACTATGAAAGGGTACTTATCGTCGTTCCGAATAATTATATCCGTCAGCAGTTGGAACGCCATAACATCAACGCGAAATATACAACGTATTCATATCTTAAAAATCATCCCTTTAGTGACGAAAAACTGGACCTGATAGTTCTGGATGAATTCCACCATGCGGGCGCACCCACTTGGGAGAAAAGCATAAATGAACTGATAGAAGCAAATCCCAACGCTAAGATATTTGGCACGACCGCTACTGAAATCCGATACCTGGATTCGGGACGCGATATGTCAAAAGAGCTCTTTAACGGGAATGTCGTTTCCAGGCTAAATCTGGTTAATGCTTGGGCACAAGGAATTCTTCCCGTACCAACTTACATAAGCTCCCTGTACAGTATCAACAAAATCTACGACAAAAAAAAGAAGCAAATCAACAGGCGGAAGCTCTCGGAAAACAAATACATGGAGGCGTGCAGCATCCTTGAACAGGGGCGGCTGGAGTGGGAGAAATCAGACGGTGTCGCAAACGTGTTCAGAAAGCACCTGAGCTCGAAAACCAAATCAATCATTGTTTTCTGTAAATTGGGGGAGAATTTGCCGGAATTCATAAACTTGTTCCGCAGTTGGATGAAAGGGGCCGGATTCAATGTTGTGCATTACTTGGTTAATTATCAGAATCCTGAATCTCTTAAAGAGATAGAGCGTTTCCGGAAAGAAAAATATGTTCCGGGAACGATAAAGGTAGTTTTTTCTATTAACATGCTCAACGAGGGTATTCACGTTCCTGATGTAGATTGCGTCATGTTTTTCCGGGGGACTATTTCGAAAAACATCTTTCTTCAACAGCTTGGACGTTGCATGAGTGTGGAATACACGGGCTCTCCGTTGGTATTTGATTTTATGGATAACATATCGTCTACAGATTTTATAGCCGATTATAAAAGTAAGTTTGAAATAAAGAATACAACCAATGAACGAAATATACGGAGAGTTGAAGATTTCAAGGTTATCGATTATGTTAGAAACATCAAAGAAGTAATCAGTAGGCTGAATGAAGTATTGCAAGTTGCGCCTTTGGAAGAAAGACTGCTGGAATTAAAAAAGAGAATAGAACAAAACGGCTGGCCCAAAAAAGGAACGGTTGACTATAATCTCATCAGGAGTCACCCGAATCATCCGCTGATAAAAGAAATAAAGGATAAGTATCACATCGCCTCTCCGTACCAAAACCGATTTTCTAATATTTTTCCCAAAGTCGTCATTTACTTGGAACAAAATGGCTGGCCAAAGAAAGGAGAGTTGTATTACGAGTTTATCCATACGCATAGAAAGCGTCCGGAAATACAGGAACTGTATAGAAAATACAAAAAGCCGTATCGAAAAATCCAAACCTTTGAATCAAGACTTGTCGATATTACCAACTATGTAATAAAATTTGGTTGGCCAAAGAAGGGGACTTCGGAATTCTTTTTCATACAACACAATAAAAAACGATCCGAAATCATCCGATTAAAAGAGGAATATGAAAAAAAGGAAATGACGAGGCCTGTTGTTCGTTCAAAAACATCTTTTCAAAAGATAACGGAATATCTTCTTCTTTATGGATGGCCAAAGCCCACGACAAAAGAATACCAATATATTTATAATCATCGTCATGTTCCGAACGTTGCGGCACTCATCGCAAAGCATAAGGAGAATGAAGCAAACGGAAGAGTCCAGAAAAACTACAGCAGAATATCGAAATACCTTACAAATAACGGCTGGCCGAAGCCAAAATCAAAAGAATATAACTTCATTCAGAATCACCGTCACGAACCGAAGATAAAACTTTTGATCGAAAAGTATCGGCCTAAAAACAAACGTTATAATCCTTAACTGATCCTTCTCTCAAAATGCTAATTCCAACCAATATTTTTGATTACCCAATTATTTACCAAAACAAGACACGTTCATTATGGAAAAATCAGAAAAGCTCGCTGCGATTAGAAGTTGGATGAAGTCTAAAAAAGTCACGCAAAAAGCGATGGCTGAGAAATTAGGCGTCACCGCTAAAGTTATCAATAACCTTCTCGCCGGCCGCGTTGAATTTGGGCTGAAAACGGCAGATGCCTGGCATGAAAAATTTGGCATAGATCAGGATTTCCTCCTGCGAGGCGAAGGCGAGCTATTTCACCGCGAGAAGACGCTTGACGAAAAAATCAGGGCACTTGTCTGTGAAAACACGTCTGTAGATTTAACTCGTATTTTCATCGAAAACTTGCTGACGGTAGAAAGCATCAGGTCAACGAAAAAGAACTGGTTCACAGCTACTGCCAGCGACGATGCTGGCAAGAAAATAGTGTACATTGTCGGCAAATCAGACATGCCTGATTTCCACGAGCGCTTCGCATGCTGGCTGATGGCTGGCTGTCCGCTGGTTTAATTTCCCCTTCACTGTTAGCCGCGCAGCTGCATCGTCCGCGTCATATTTCTTCACATGGAGAAGTAACGGCTTTCTTTAGAAAATTATCAAAAGTTTTTTCATTTCATACCCATATTTGCATATTCGGGTATTGCATATTCAAAACATATTCGTAACTTTGTAATTGTATTAATTGTGTTAATTCAATTAATCGTATTATTTGTATTATTTGATACTTATTATGGTTGATAATATATTGAACGCTAAAGAGTTAACTATACGGAAGAATCCTCGCGAAGATTCTTTGGAGACATCCAATGTACCCGTATCTATGCTTGTCCGAGCGTTTATTAGCAGCCTCGATTGCAAGAATGAGACGAAAAAGGAGTATGAAAAAGTTGTCAAACTATACTGCAAGTGGGTGGAAAACACGGGGCGAAATTTTTCAGATCTGACCAGGCAGGATATCCTCGCCTTCAAGGAAAGCCTTCTTTCCGCTTCGCGAATGCGTTCCTCACAAACAGTTTCCTTATATATGTGTGCTTTGAGGCGTTTCTACGCCTGGGCCGAAGCGGAGAAATACTACCCGAACATAGCCAAGGATGTCCGCTCTCCGAGGGTCAAAAAAGAATTCGTAAAACAACATTTGACACCCGAAGAATGCTCCATGATAATGGATTCCCTGTGCAACGACATCGAAGGCCGTATCAGAAAAATCTCATTCGGGAACTCAGTAGAAGTTGGCCTACGGAACTACGCGATGATAAACCTTCTGATAAGGGCCGGACTGAGAACTATCGAGGTTTCCAGATTGGACGTCGGTGACGTCACGCTACGCAAAGGACACAGGATCCTGCGGGTCTGGGGAAAGGGCCGCGATGGGAAAGACGACTTCGTCCCCCTTTCAGAGAAAGCCTACGGTCCGATAGAAGAGTATCTGTCAACACGTAGCGACGCCCTCTCTTCCGACCCCCTGTTCGCATGCGAGGGGTACGGAAACAGAGGCCGCCGCATATCCGCCCGACGGATACAGGAGATTTGTAAGGAAACCCTGAGGGAGATCGGTATAGACGACCATGCCTATTCGGCCCACTCATTCAGGCACACCTGTGCCGTCCTGATGATCCAGGCCGGAGTGAACCAATACGACGTGCAGAAATATCTGCGCCACAAGTCGATAAACACTACCGAAATATACCTGAAAAGTATAGAGGAAGACCTACGTCTGACAAGGGCCCCGGAGAAAGCCCTCGACGGAGCCTTTTAAGGATTCTCAGGGTTTCCCCTTATCCGGTACCCCTTGCTGCAAGCGAAAGGGGTTACCGGAAAGGGAAATCCCGAAAAAAGAAAAGTTTAACAATTTAAAAATAAGAAAATTATGTTTTACACTCAAAAAAGAAGTCAGTTTATCTCCGTTGCTTACGCACAGGTCCGTCGCTACATTGCGAAAGGGAAATACGAAGTCATCGGAGACGCATTCGAAGGAGTCCTTGTCAATATTGAGAAAAGGGATGTGTTAGTCGAAGGAGAACCGAAACCGAAAATCTATTTCACATTCAGAGACGGTCACGAAGAGTTCCGGCTGAGTACGAACCTGTTCGATAGTCTGTGCAACGACATTGCACGCACTCTGCCGAATGTACCTGATCTCAGCAAGAAACTTAACTTTAAATTTAAGCTAAATATAGGTGCCAACAATAAAAAGTATACAAATCTAACCATCTTGCAGGGCGAGCAACGTATCCCTTGGTCCGATATGCCTCAGCCGGAAAAATTCCAACGCGGCGACGAGGTGTTTACCTCTTTCGTGAAGCGTAACGACTTTGTCCTCAAGGCCCTGCTTTCCGTGCAGGAAAAGCTTAAAACAATCAATCCGGACCCTGACGTACAGGAAATCGCAGACGGCGACATGCCTGACGATGTATATGAGGATTCGGTGAACGCACCTACGGCGCCTATGTCCGGAGCTCCTTACGGGGCACCCGCCGCTCCCTACGGAGGCCAGCCTGGAGTACCCTATATGGGCCAGCCTGCCGGTCAGTTTCCGGGTTATGCCGGGCAGCCCGCCGGCGGTCCCTATTATCCCGCCCAGGCTCCTTATGGACCACAGAACGGAGGTCCTCAGGCTCATTATGGACCGCAGAATGGAGGACCCCAGGCTCCTTACGGACCGCAGAACGGAGGTCCACAGACTCCTTACGGACCGCAGAACGGAGGTCCACAGGGTGGTTACGGCCAGGGCGAAAACGGCGGCCGTCGATAGAAGGAAACCTGCGGGGTGCAACAAAGGCACCCCGCACATAAATCATTGTGTATGAGAAAAATAGGTTTTTTTGACATCCTCCTGATTATCCTCTTCGTCTTGATCCTGATTCTGGCGTCGCCTTACGTCGCACATCAGTTTATAGGGCTGAGGAAAATAGGGGATATCCTTTGGAATGTCGCACTCGATGCTGCGATGCTAACGGTCCTTGTGATCGTCTTCGTCTTCCTTGCACAACTGCTTAATAAGTTCAGCCGATGGTCGTGAAACACAATGCTACGATAATTGCCTGCGCCTGCCACAAGGGCGGCGTAGGCAAGACGACCACCGCAGCTTCGCTGGGCGGTCTGATATCACGCGGTGAAGGGAAGAGGGTGCTGCTCGTCGATGCGGACCCGCAGATGAACCTTACCACCACCTTTACAGAGGGGTCGTTCAGGCCGACGCTTTTTGACTCGTTCGTGCAATACAAACGAAGCCGCGTCGGAGAACTTCCGGTCTACGATATCCGCGAAAACCTGGACCTGGTACCTTCCGAGCTCGACCTTTGTACGGTGGATGCCGATTTTGCATCTGTCCCCGGCCGGGACGTCATGCTACGCAAGATGCTGGCGCCTCTGCGCGAACGATACGACTGGATCTTTATCGATTGCCCGGCCCAGCTCGGCGCCCTTACCATCAACGCTCTCGCGGCCGCCGACCACGTCCTCGTTCCGATGTCGTGCGACGCTTACTCCGCGGACGGTCTGCTCCAAATCCGTTCTTTCATAGACCTTGTCAAGGATATCAACGAGAAACTCGATATCCTCGGCGTCGTCGTCACGAAGTTCCGTCCCAGACGTATGGTCGACCAGATTGTCAGCGAACAGCTCGACGGAGCCTGGAGCGATCTGGTCTTTAAGACGCGGATCCGTGAGAATACCGCCATTGTCAAGGCACCCATCAGTAAGCAGGACGTCTACTCATACGACCGCAGAAGTTACGGTGCCCAGGACTATTGCGGGCTCTATCAAGAAATTTGTAACAAATTGAAAATCAAAAATAAAAAGCAATGAATAAAGACCGGAATACCCTTCGTCAGGGTGTAAGTTCAATCCTTGGCAGTGCAGCCCGAAGGGCGTCGGCGCTGGACCAGGATGGCGAAAGTACCGGGGTGGTCCTTACGAGTCATGGAGGACGTCCGCCGGCAGGTAGCGGCCTCGGATGGGACCGCAAGCGGAACAAGATGACGAGCGTCGTTTTCGACGCCGAGCAACATCGTGAGCTCCGCATCCTCTCCAATAAGCTTGGCATCACGTTCAAGCAGCTCATGTTCGAACTCCTGCGGGAGGGCCTTTCGAGGTACCACGCCGGGGAGCTGGAAATCAAGAACCCAAATGCGGAAATCATTTAATCATTTGACATTATGGATATTAAGTTGAAAATTTTGCCCGGGATGCCTGCCTATTTCATGGGACAGGATATGCGTATCGCTTCTATCCTCGTTGAAAGCGCGGAGATCCGGGTTGGCGCCGGCGGCCAGCTGGAGACCTATTACAAGAGTGGCGGTGAACAGCCGGTCCTTATCCCGGAAGTTGTCTGCGCTCCAAGCGTCGAGACCATATTGGAATCCCTCCTTCCTGTAGAGATGGCCGGCTGCAAGATTTCCATCATGCCTCCTTCAGGTACCCGTCAGGGGCCTGCGACACAACCGACAGACGCGGCTTCCGGAGAAGTCGTCCATGAAGGAGAGATCAGCCAGGCGCCTCGTCGGGGGAGGACCCAAAAGAGTCCCGAGCCGGACACGTCTGTTCAAGCAGAACCGGTCCATGATCCGGATGACAACCTTTTCCTTGATTCTTAATGCAAAAAAAGGCTGGATAACCCCGCGAGAATCGCGTATTTGTTTTCATGTCGTATCATTGCCCGCAAAGAACGAAATCTCAAGGGGTTATTCCTTTCATTAAAGCATTGGTAATTATAATAATTATGTTATTCTTGATTAACAAATAATTAAACGTGCGTATTTGCTGCAATAAGTGTTTTCGTACTATTTTTCGCCCTGTTTCCGTTCATGGCGACAAAGGCCGGCCAAAAGGCCTGCAGGAAGCCCGTACGAAGGAACTTGGCATGCATTTGCATTGTTTTCACGTCGCCTGGCGAGATGCCCAGTGTAGCCATAGGAATTATGCTTCCATGCTCATACTCCCCCGCTTATTTTTAAGTTGTCGCGGATAATGCCAATTTACCGCGACGACTAGCAAAACAACCGAATATGCTCATTACCTGTCCGAGATGTAAAACCAAGTTCGAAGACTCAACTTCCGAAAAAAGGAACCACGGCTTCGACCAGGTCTTCCATGAATGTCCGAACTGCAAACTCATCATCAGTAGCCATGACAGGCTCGACGAAGATTCCGCTCAGGAAGAAAACCAACTTGATGAGCGTTCGGTATTCATGAAGAAAGTCCGTTGGTATGCAAGCATAGCGTCGGCCGGCACGGTCAATCCAATCGGCCGGCGGATACTGTCGAAGGTTTCCTACGGACGAAACGATATCAGGGAGACCTGGCTGCTGGTGAAAGGCTGCAACCTCGACGGTTTTTTCCGTTTCATTTTCTCCCAGGTCCCGCTGGGAACCCTCGTCGAAATCCCGATCAGTCCGTATGATAAAATGAGTTTCCAAAAGACTGACGATATCGAAAAACTTACCTCCCGTCTCGGGCCTTTTAGATGGCTTCCCGTATCCAGAGAGGTTTACATAAGACGCCAGTATATGCTTTGGCAGGTGTCTTTTAGTTATGACTTAAAAGGCTGATAATCAATGACGTCCCAAAAATAGAAAACAACGGACTTTGTCCTAGAAATATATATTGTATGTTGTGTTGAACTCCCCGCCCGCAGTGATGCGCGCGGGGAGTTTTTTCTATAGAAGAAGATCGAGGACCTTCCTGTTCGCGGTATCTATTTTCTTCTCATCGTATTCGACATAGATATCCGTAGTGGTGTTTTCAGCCCATGAATGACCCATGGCCAGTCCTACGATTTCCTTCTGCACGTCCGCCTCGTTGACGCAAATCGTCGCCCACGTATGCCTGGCCCAATTAGACGTCAAACCTGGAAAAGCCGGATTCCCGCTCTTTTTCATACCTATCTTGTAAACCATCCCGATCGACTTAAGGGCGTCATTCATGTGGTGTAGAAAATCGGAATAAGACTTGTAATCGTCGCACGGGGATAGAAGATGATTCTTACCGCGGTACCTTGTGATAATCTCTTCGGCTTCCGGCTCCACCTTGATGGAATATTTCCTTCCCGTCTTCCGCCGGATGTAATTCAGCCTTCCTTTCGTGTATTGTTCCGGTTTCGCCAAAAACAGGTCTCCGGCATTGATTCCTATCAAATAGAACATAAGCATGAACATGTCCCTGTAGATGACCTGGTACGGTTCGCAAGGGAAATCCCTGAGCCGAATCAAATCTGCCAAGGAAAGGTGCTCCTTTGCGGTTTTCTCATGAATGATCCTGAATTTTCGCACCCCGTTATTGTTCTTCTTCCGATGTCCGGACGTCCTGCTGAACGGGTAGTTCGTCTCGATCCCATTGTCTATGGCCTCATTGATGATCGCACGTATAGTACGCATTTTCTGTGCCCTGGAATTGACCTTGTTTGCCGGGATAATAATCTCATTCTGCGTTCCTTTGTTCAATACATGCGGAATGGACATCCAGCTGTCGAGTGCCGACAGCCAGGCCGGCGTCATGTCTGTGAATCGCAGCGCCTCCGGTTCCCGGTTATGAAACCGTTCAAAGGCTTCTATCTTATGAAGGGTTACCTCATAAACTTTCCTGTTCCCCTCATTTTCAATCTCCTCCATCAGTTCCCTGGTGTATGCAGGGAAAGTGTAACGATTCCTTTTTGCCTCTTTGAGCTGCTCTTCCAGGTGCGACCGTTTGTTGTTTATAATCGTCTTTATATCAAGCAATGTCATGAGCGGGTAGTCGTCCCTAAGCTTTATGTCCGCAATGAGGCTGTTGATTTTCTCCAAGGCGCTGAAAGCCATTTGACCGTCCGGAACGATCCGTCCGCCAGTCCTGCGGGCCGCAAGCACGGATTCCCATTCGTTATAAGTAAAATAATAACTGGTGCTGACGAAAAAAACGCCTCCGTTATGTGATATCCTGATCTTTAACGGGTAGGAACCGTCCTTTATCTTCCTCCTGGTATCGAGATAAAACGAAGCTTTAGTATTTGATGTCTCCAGTGCCATATTTTATCGAGAATAATGAGCATTAATTTGCATTTTATTTGCACAAAAATAAACACTTTTTAACAATAATTAACACTTTTTAACAGTTTTTCAGTGATTTTTATAGGCATTACAACCGCGTAGAATGGCGATTCGAAACTAGGAAAAAAGAAAATCAGGTCGTTTCATAGACCTGATTTTCAATACGTTATGCTTATTTTTTGAGTTTTTGAGCGGAATACGAGGTTCGAACTCGCGACCTTCGGCTTGGGAAGCCAACGCTCTACCAACTGAGCTAATTCCGCATGACACAAAGGTACGAATACTAATTTTGATTTCCAAGAATATATTCATATAT